>OLRT01002059.1_pt1 | contig 13128 bp, 11 predicted proteins | sample 1672021 | NCBI WGS metagenome assembly OLRT01 (sample SAMEA3136637, study PRJEB25190) | human gut metagenome | reverse complement strand
CATCGCCGCGGGGGACGGCAGGCCCATCTCGGAGCGCTTCGCGTACACGGCGGAAAGCGAGTGCCCCGTCTCGGCCGCGATCTGCTTAGGTGATGCGGCGTAGTCCCGCAACCGGCCGATCTCGTCCGCCGTCCACCTGGCCCGGCAGATGCCGCGGCGCGAGCGCGCCGCCCTCACGGCCATCTCGGTCCGCCCCGTCGCGGCGGCCACCTCCGCGGCGGCAAGCGACCTGTCAGCGAGCAATTCGAGCTCGGCGTCCGTCCAATGGCGATATGCCGCGGCGTCTCCCATCGCAGCCCCCTCATCGTGTGCAGCAGAATCTCGGGAGTCATACCCATCGAGAGCCCGAAGATTTCAGCGCTTCCCGTTCGGGAAGCGCTTTTTTTCACGGGATCGCGATTCGAGCGAGGACGGACAATCTCCTAAACGAGAAACCCGACTATCGGAGGTCCCAATGAGCGATTGCGTCACCGGCCTCTTCCGCGAAGCACTCGGAAGGCTCGAGGGGGAATACCGCGGCGAGGGGCTGGACGCCATGGCCCTCGCCGCGCGGAGCCTGGCCGCGGACGAGTCCAGGTCATATGCGGCGGCACACTCGGTGCTCGACGAATCCGCCCGGCTCGGCGAGATGTTCGACCCCCTCACCTACCCGGCCCTCGCCATGTCCGCGACCGATGACGCGATCCGCCGCAGCGTCGCCGTCGGCGGCACCGATGCGGCCGATATCGAACGACAGCTCGTCAAGGGAGGGTCCGCGGAGCGCGGAGTCAAGAGGGCCCTCGGCGACCCGCACGCCCTCGAGCGCCATCCCGGCACCGCGCCCGCCGGCCACCGGCCCAGGAAGATGTCGCCGGCGGGCCTGGCGAAACTGGCCCGCGAATCGGCCGCGAGTAACGCCCCTAAACCCGACATGGGCACGGGCACCGTCGCCGACAGACACCGCTGACCCGCATCGATGCGCCCGCGGGTGGACGGGCTTCCCGTTCGGGAAACACCGTGGTGCCGCCCAGGCGGCGCGGGTAACATCGTCGGCAAGCATCTATCCGCCTTCTGTTCGCTGGAGCTGATCAGTATGGCAAGTAACGATTTTCATGACGGCACCGAGCGCGCCGCGAAGCTGTAGGGAGGGCCGCGGCCATGATGTTCAGGGATATCAACCAGTCCTCCACGATGGCGCGCTCGGCCTACCCCGACGGCAACGGCGAGCTCGCCGACTTCAACCTTTTCGCGACCAAGTACGACGCCGGGAAGCCCTCCATCGCCACCGACGGCCTGCCCTCCGAGCTCTCCTACCGGGTCAGGACCGCCATCCGCCGCGCGGTGGACGAGCTCGGCATCGACGTGCCGGAGGCCGCCGTCGTGCTGAAATACCCGATCCACTTCTACTACTCGGACGCGAGCGCGGAGCTCACCGGCGTCCTGGCCCTGCCCGGCGCCGTGGCGATCCTCGCGCTCGACGGGTTCATCCCCAAAGAACAGCTCGCCGCGCCCGTCATCGGCGATATCTCCAGGCTGCGCGAGGTAGCGGATGAGCTGCGCCGCCGCGGAGGCCTCGAGCCGCTTCCCGTTCGGGAAACTATCTATACGCACACCGTTCCCGAGGGTACATTCGTAGCAAATCAACGCCCCGCCGCCCACCGCGCGACGGGCAGGAAGAAAGGTACCGCCATGGACCAGGAAAAGTACGACAACGAGGTCAGCATCAAGTTTCCCGCAAAGTGGTGCAGCGTTACCAACGCGCAGGGCGAGGACATCGTGATCACGAACGGCACGAAGACCGAGACCTGGCCTGCCGTCCTCTGCACCATCCCCACGGGGACGGACATGAACGGCATCGACATCTCCGGCTACAAGTTCAAGACCTTCCGCAAGCCCTGGACCGAGTCCGATATCGCCAACGGCAAGGGCACCACCGTCACCGTCAAGAAGGACATGCCCGTCCATCTGTTCAAGTATGACGAGAACGACCAGCTCAAGACCCTCGACGTCGACCCGTTCGAGCTGACCAAGGCCGTCAAGGCCGCGCGCGAGGCCTACAAGGCCAAGATGAGCGCCGAGGCGCCCAACCCGCAGTCCCAGGCCGCCGCGGCCGTCGCCGCCGCCCACGGTACCGCCGAGCAGGGCACCGAGGCCACGCAGGCCGCCAAGCTCTAGCGCGCGCCCGCAACCTCCGCGACCCGCACCCGAAGGGCGCCCGCGCACTGTCCCGCGGGCGCCCTTTCCATGTTTTCGGATGTGATGACACATGAAAAGCTATATCGAACCGCTGAGCGCCGCCGAGGCCCTGGACGTGCTCGACCTCTACGGGGTCGATACGCCTGGCGCCTTCCCATCGACCGAGCATGAGGGCTGCGTCGAAGTCGAGATGGCCGGCCACACGGTCCTCCTCGAGACGCCGGACAGCGTCAAGATGCTGTTCGGCGACGACGCCGCGGCGGCACTTCGCCATCACGCGAGCTTCCGCAAGGACGCGGCCGAGATCATGGGGCCTGCACTCGACCTCGGCGATTTCCTCTACAACGTCTACAGCGGCGAGGCGTTCATCCCGGACACGGCGCCCGACGGCGAGTTCTTCGGGTTCCATGTCGCCCATATCCCCCTGACGGCCATCATCGAGGAGGACGCCGACCCGCTCTCGCCGGACGTCTGCGACTACGGCCTCGACTTCATCGGCGAGACCAACGAGGGCGTCGCGGCCGGGGACTTCGATCCTTCCGGCGAGGTCGATGATGGAAAGTTCCTCACGGCGGCCGACTGGGCGCTGTGCGATATCGAGTGCGGCGTCCTCGCGACGTTCGGAGCCGGATGCAGCCCCGCGCTCGCGGGATGGACGCTCGGCGACCCCGAGAGCATCGCCGAGACGTGCGCCATGCTCGGGGTCGACATGGCCACGGTCCAGGCGCCCGACGATCCCGCGAGCGTCGCCGCGGCGGCCAAGGCGGCCGCGAAGGCCACCGGCACGGCCGGCGAGGCCAACACGACCATCAAGCACTGACCCTACCGACCCGCCGACGGAGGCGAAACCGATGAATTTCCCGAACGAGGTATCCTGCTCCATCCTCATCGACCCACGCGACCTGGGCAACGTGATCGGCGGCAAGAACTCCATCGACCCCAGGGACCTCACCGTCCTGCCGGACGGGTTCCATCCCCTCGGCTACGGATTCGTCGCGGATCTTATGATGGAGTTCGCATCGGCCAGGCGCGCGGCGCGCGAGGACGGCATCGACGGGCCCGGCTGGGCCGAGCGCTTGGACGACGGGCTCTCGGGACTCGTCAAGGCCCTGAGGGACCGCAGCGGGTGGAGTCCCGGGCACCCCCTCGACGCGAACGCCTTCCATGCCGGGGAGGGACCCCGCGACGAAAGGCTCGTCTGCCGCGACCTCGACGGGTTCGCGGACGCAGGCGAGCTCGCCGAGGAGAACGCCAGGCTCTACGGAGCGCCGTCGGTAGCCGACCTCGCCGAGACCGTATGGGGCTGCACCAGCCTGGAGCCCGTGAAGGTCAGGCACTTCGGCGTAAACGGCTTCCGAGGGCTCGAGTTCTCGTTCAGGGACGGTGCCGAGACGCGCATGCGCGCGTGGCAGTTCGACGCCTGCCCGAAGGTCGCCGCGGCGCTGTCCGCCGCGCTCACCTACCGGTGCGAGAAGGGCTTCTACATGGAGGCCGGGTGCACCGGCGAGAACGGCGGCGTCTGGGGCCTGAGCTTCGACAGGAAGGAGCGCGGGGCGTATGCGGTCGCCAGGTTCCACCCGGAACGTGCGGCCTACGACCCGCGCCGCCGGGAACACGTGTCCAGATGCCCGATCCTGCTCGAACAGGACGGGAGCGGGAACATCGCCTTCAGGCACCCCGGCACGGTACCGGACAGGCTGATCGACAACTTCATCCCAGCAATGAAGCGCTGCGACGTCTCCGGCGGCGGCCCGACCCCCGGGGCCGAAGACGCCCCGGAAGGCGCCACGGTGCGCGCGACCAGGCCCGGGGACATCAACATCAGCTTCCCGGCCCTCGCCGAGCGTGCCCAGGCCGCGGCGCTGGCCACGGCCCGCGGGGCGACCACCGCGACCGGTAACCGGCTGTGACCGGTCGCCTTCCGGGCCCGCCAGCGGGCCAACACGACTACCGACCACGATCCATTGGAGCCACCATGAGCACCTATAAAGAGCAGGATGCAGAGAACCTGCTGGCGCACCTGCGCGAGGGCATCGACCCCGATTCCGTCTCGGCGCTGCTCGACGACACCCGCGTCGACTGCGAGGGCACCGGGGAGGGCGAATCGGTCTGGATGCACCTGGTCCTTCCCGGGGCGCGCTACGGCAAGGACGACAGGGTCATATACGACCCGGACGAGACGTTTTCGGGACAGTCCCTGAAATCCTCGGGCGGCCTGCCCATGGTCGAGTTCTACCTGCATCGCGGCGACGACCGCCCCGATGCGGCGCGCAACATCAAGGACATGGAGCCCCTGCCGTATCTCATCGGCCGCTACTACATGAAGACGCTTCTGGCTGACCACCGGGGATTCGGCATCCTGCTCCAGGACACGCCGCACCTGGGCCTTCCGGCCGATACCGTGCTCGACGTCCAGGATGCGCTCGCCGAGACCGCGAGGGCCTGCGCCGCCGGATGCGATTTCGAGATCGATGCCGCCGACGCCGACATAGCGCGCTGCATCGCGGGCGGCGGATACTGCGGCGGCGCCAAGGTCGCCGCGGTCTACGTGCCCGTGGGCGACCTGCCGCGCGAGACGACCGTCTTCGCCGACATGGACCGCGCCCTGGCCTCCATCGGGCTCGACCGCCCCGAAACCGAGACCCTGGCCGAGTACGACGGCGTCACCGTATCGCTGCTCCGTGCCGCCGACGGGGAGGACGGCGGGCTCAAGCCGAACCGCGCCCTTTGCCGCGACGGCGAGACCGAAATCATCCGCGGCGGCTTCCTCGTCGTCGCGACGGGCCGGGACGGCGGGCTCGTCGACCTGCCCGGGTGGGCGATCGAGAGCGCCAAGGAGCGCTTCGCCGACCCCTCGTCGGGCCCCTTCCGGGCAACCGCCGAGCTCGCGAGGGAGGTGCGCCGCACCCTCGGCGAGCAGATCGAGCGGGCGGGGCGGACGCCCTCCGACATCGCCGCGCTGGTGTCGCAGCTCGCCGCGAAGCCGGGAGGGCACGGCAGGCCGGACGGGAAGCACATCTGAAAAAAATCGGGCCCGGCGCGGCGGCGATGTATAGATTCGGGCTTGCACGGGTATCAATTTTGCAATCAGGCCGCAGCCAGCTACCCAATCGTCACCCTAACGCATCGCCGCGGCCTGGTGCGCGGGAGCGCGCGGCGGCAGAATCCGGACCGCAGGCCCGAGTTTCGACCGCCCCGCCGCCGCATCCGCCAGAAGAGGCATCCGATGCCGGCATATGCTGGTGCGGGTGACATCAGTGTAGAGACCAGGACATCGCAGGGGGACAGCATGCAGCGGGGCTCCGACAACGAACGGCACGACAGGACCGAGATGCAGCGGCAGCGCGACCGCGACTACGCCAAGGAGCTGTGCGCATCGCGCCTTGCCTTCACGCTGTCGAGGACCGGCACCTCGAAAGAGGACTATTGCCGCGCCGTCGGCATCTCGAGCTCAACGCTCTCGCGCATCCTCAACAGGCAGACGCTCATGTCCACCTCCACGTTGATCGAGACCGCGAGGTATTTCGAGGACACGAGCGTGTCCTGGTTCCTTGGACTGTAGGAGGACAATTGAATCCCATCGATTTGGTCAAGCACTCAAATATCGAACCGCACGAGCTGAGGCGCATCGCGCTGGCCGTCATCCTGACCGCGCTGCCGCCCGCCATCTTCCAGCTGCAGAGCGCCGCGTCGGTCATCCTGTCCTGCCCGACCGACTACTACTCTCCAGCGTCGGCAGCGTGGTTTCTGACGAGAGGCTGCCTCGGCGCCGTGTGGGTCCCGGTCATCCTGCTCATCGCCGCCGGCATCGCCTGCAAGGTGCGGAGCCGCGCCCTCGACCTCGGCATCGCCGCGGTCCTTTTCGCCCTCACGGTCCGCGCCGCCATCCGCCTGGACCCGTATTCCATCGGCTATCTCGCCACCGCTTTCACCTGTTTCGCCGTCTCCGGCCTCAAGGAGGAGTAGATCGCTGTGAACACCTCGCCAGAAACAAATATGGTCCCGGTACGGGACGGGGAAAGCGAGAAGACGGGGCTGCTCGAGCTTCCGATCTCCCGTCGAGGAGCCTTCGCCGCGCTCGCCTGCGCGGCGGGACTGGCCCTGCTCGGACCCGCCCGGAAGGCGGAAGCGCTCGCGGGCATGAACTTCAACCTCGGCCAGGGCTGGTTCGGAGCCGCCGACGACTCGCTGCTCGTCCATTCGGACCCGCGCCAGGGCGAGGGGGACATGTTCTTCGGCTTCGCGAACAGCTACCATGAATGGCTCTGCGCCGCCCCCGCCAACACCAGCTACTATATAAATCATTACGGACAATGGCTGAGGTACGCCTTCGCCTGCGTCTTCGAGTGCAATTACGCCAACGAGCTCTACACCCTCGTAGTCGTCAGGCCGTTCGCATGGTGCTCCAGCAAGGACCTGCAGCATGGCAACGGCCTTTGGGTCGATACCATCTCCGTTGGCGGCGACAACAAGGGGTACGTTTACCTCGACGGCGCCGAGTTCGCCGATTCCCGTTTCGCCGGCGACTTCAGGAACCAGATCGGCTACAGGTACTACGACTGGATCTCCTACGGCTTCTACGACTTCAACGACTTCCAGGGGAGCACGTACTGGGGATCGACCCGCCCGTCCTTCTGGGTCAAGAGGCAGAAGGGCGAGGCGCGCCACAGCGTGTCCAGCAAGCTGCAGGTCTACAACGTGGACTACAATCACTTCGGGACGCACGAGAACGTCATCAAGGAAAACGACGCCCCGAACTACTGGTTCCTGAGCCAGACCACCCCTTCCCGCGATTTCAGGGTCGAGAAGATCTACATCCGCAACGATGTCACGCTCTACGGCGGCATCTTCTACATCAGGCCCGTCTCCGCGCCGGACATCCAGCTCGACTTGGTGCAGGGCACATATAGCGACGGTAAACCCCAAGCCATGTACGATAACGGACGCGGCGTGTGCCTCTACGAGAACTATCACGGCGTCAACCAGACCTGGATGCTCAAGCCCTATACCAACGACGGCGTCGACACCTTCACGTTCGCCCTAGCCAACATGGTCGGCCCGAACCTGACGCACATGCTGAACAACAGCGGCCATGCGGCGCCCGTGGTCGACCACGGAGTCGTCCAGAACAGCCATGCCGACATCTGGGACATCAACAACGCCGACGGCCGGAGCAAGGCATGGTGGATCCACCACGAGCCCGACGCCTCGAACGAGACCGACCATTCCTGCTACTTCATCACCTCGGACGCCGACGGGCTGCGCCTCGACACCAACGGGGTCACATCGGACTCCACCGCGAACGTGACCGTCCAGTCCGCCGCCTGCCCCGGGCGCTGGGCCATCCAGAAAAACGCCCAGTGGAACCTCGTCGAGGCCCGCATCGAGGGCAAGGTATCAGTCCACTGCCCCGACGGGATACTCAAGATCGGCGACAAGGCGAAGATCTGCGGCTGGCATAATACGGACCCGGACGACCCGGATGTCGGAATCAGGCCCTCCGGCTGGGCCCTGGGATGCAAGAACGAATCGGACCTGCCGGTCAGGCCGATCTTCAGGCTCTACATGTCCGACATCGACGACGACCTCCCCGAGGACAACGCCTCCATCTTCGCCCAGTGCGGCGTGGCCACTTGGGGGTGGCAGCAGGAATCGCTCGCGCACCGGCATATCGGCTACCCCCATGGCGGCCACTCTATCTACGGCCTCGGCCTCAGGCTCGAGGGTTCCGCGTTCCCCGGATCGATCCACTACGCCGCGCAGCGCTACAGCGGGGGCGAGTGGGTTGAGGGCTCCGACGGCGTGCACATCCTCGATGCCGAGTCGGATATCCTCGGCAGGGTGAAGGTCTGGCTCACCGGCGAGATAGCGGACCACTACGACCTCGAGATCAGGACCAAGCTGCTCAACGGGAGCGGCGAGTGGTCCGACCCGGTCTACATCAACTGTTCCGCCTCGGCGCCGCTCGACGTCAACACCGCGCCCGCAGCCGGCATCGAGCCGGACGGCGCCGACGGCAACAAGATCTGCGGCATGAACATCCACCTCGTGCGCAAGCCGCAAGGCGGTCGCGTCGTCAGAGAGTTCTCCGACAGCGAAAACCTGGCTGCCGACGCCTCCTGGGGGCCGGGGCTTCTCTACGCCGCCGCGATGCTTGGCATCCGCACCGTCAGCAAGACCGACCGCTACGTATGGACCGACCGCTATCTGGGCACGCTAGTCTCCCGCGGCGTGCGAGTCGTCACGACGTGCGTCGAGTACTATGCCGACGGCATCGAGCAGAAGGACATGGTGTATCGCGACCTCGACGTCGAAGGCGGCGATATATACAACCCCGCCGCCATCGCGACGCAGAAGGCCCTGAAGGACACCTGCAACCTCGACGAGCAATACGGGCAGAACCCCTCGACGGGGTTCTCGGGCTGGTTCCTCGATCCCGAGCTCACCCAGCCCGCCGCGAATGTCACCATCGTCAAGAACCAGACGCTCAAGCTCTACGGCCGCAACCGCTGCACCGTGCGCATCGAGTACGCCGAGGGGTCACTCAAGCCCGAGGACGCCGGCATCTACCGCACCGCGCCGCTCATGTACAAACCCGATGCGCGCTCCTCCTTCGAGCTCCCCGATTTCTCCCTGTCCACGGAGAAGCACAGGCTCGACGGCCTGGCGCTCGCGGCCATCGGCGACGACGGGCAGGGGCACAAGGCTCTCTATTGGGGCGAGAGCGTCACGCCGGTGAAACCCGGCGAAGTGTTCGCCATGATCGCCGACGAGACATGGCGCAGATACGTCCCGGAATGCTGGCTGACCTCAGCTAGCGGCACCGAGAAGGTTTCCTCGGTCACCGCCAGGCGCGACGTCACGCTCTACGTCAAGTGGACCGAGGCGAAGGCCGAGGGCGTCGCGAGCAGCAAGGGCTGAGCGCGGACCGTGCCGTACGGACCGGACCCGTACACGATGGGAACACATTTCCGCCAATGACGTGATTAGCGTATATCGCCAAGGGGTATAGTCAAGGCAACGCCGTCACTCCTTCCGATAAACCATGTCACGGCGACCCGGCCGACTCACCATCCGATCCAGTCGGCCCCATATGCAATGGCGGACTCCCCAATATGCCGCCATTCCCCCATCGGCGGCCGGCCCTCATCGGCCGCCATCCTTTTGTCGATATCGCGACCGCGGCAATCTGCCTTTTCGGTGCCCCGTTCCCACTTTTGGGAGCGGGGTTCTTCTTTTCGCCGCGACGGCGTATGCTCCCGGTCGAATATCTACCCCTTGGAGCCATCTTGAAAGCAACCCTTCAGGCCGGCCGCACGCGCCTCGCCATATCCGCCCTATGCGCCCTCCTCATCGCGGGCCCGATTCTCGCCCGCGCCCTGGCGGGAACGGGAACGCTCGATTCCGACGTCTGGTTCCTCCTCGCGACCGGCCGCGAGATCGCCCGCAACGGCATACCCCGCATCAACCCGTTCTCCATCTGGCCCGGCCGGGGCATGGTCGCGCAGCAGTGGCTCCATGACGTCTGGCTCTGGGCGTGGTATACGAGCGGCGGCTATACCGCAGTGGCCGTGTCCGCCTGCGTGCCCGCCGGGCTCCTCTTCTGGCAGCTGTCCCGCCTCATGCTCGATGCCGCCGACGGGAAGCTCTCGCCAGCGGCCCTCGCCTTCTGCCTCTCCATCCCCTCGGTATGCATCTGCATGTACATATCGGTCCGACCGACGATCTGGACCGCGCTGCTGTGCACGCTCACGGCCAGGATTCTGCTCAGATACCTCAAGGGCGGCGGGCGGCGGGCGCTGTTGCGGCTACCCGCCATCGCCGTCGCCGGCGTCAACCTCCAGGCGGCCCAATGGCCTCTTCTCGCCGCGTGCGCCGCGGCGTTCGCCCTGCCCTACCCGCATGAGCTCGCCAATCCCGCAGCACGCCGCGCGTGGTCCGCGCGGGCGATGCCCATCTGCGCCGCCGTGGCGGCCATGTGCGCGGCCTCGCTGCTCAACCCATACGGCGCCGACGGGTCCCTCTATGTCCTGAAATCGCTCGGCGAGGCCTCCTATGGCGGCGCCATCGTCGAGATGCAGCCCCTATGGGTCCCGCTCGGCCCCCTTTTCGCCGTTCCCGTCGCGGCGATGGCGATGGGGCCGATCGCGCTGTGCCGGCGAAGCGGGGCGAAAGTCCCGGCCGGCGCCGTGGCGATGCTTCTCGCCGGTATCGCAGCGGGAATCCTGCACTCGCGCTGCATGTGGATCGCCGGCCTGTCCTGCGGCCTGTGCTGCGCGTTCGGACTCGCAGGTGCACTCGGGGAGCCCGTGTCGAACCCGGGGCGAGCGGCCGCCGCGGCAGGTGCCGCCATGGCCCTGCTCGCCGCGATCTCGGGGCTCGCGGTATCGCTGGCACCGCAATCGGGCGGTAGGGCTGGCATGCTATCCGTGACCGAATCGGAGATGTCCCCCATCTTCTCGGCGATATACGACGCCGGACCCGACGCGCTGGTGTTCTCCAGCGACGTCTCGGTGTACAACCAGCTCGAGTGGGAAGGCTTCAAGGTGCCCTGCGACATGCGCCCCGAGATCTGGGGCGAGGGCATCGCCGGCGCCGGGGCGAAGTCCGCCTACCGCGGGATCGTCGACGTCCTCCAAGGGTCGACCTCGCTGAAGGAGAGCACCGAGGACTGGGGCTGGGAACTGTTCCTCGTCAGGGACGATGAGGCCGATGCCCTGCGATCCGGCGGGCGCTTCGAAGAGCTCGCGCACGGCGGCGGCTACACCCTGTTCGGGCTGCCGGAAGACGGTGAATAGCGTGGACCGCACGAACGACATGCGCCGCACCCGCATCCTGCGATGGGCGTCGCTCTCGGCCGCGCTCGCCGCCTGCGCGGCGGCGCTGGCGGCGGTATCGCTTACCGGCTGGTCGCTGTTCCAACCCGATACGCGATACATGGTCGCCATCGGCCGGTGGATCATCGAGAACGGCGAGCTCCCGACGACCGACCCGCTGACGCTGCACGACGGGCTTTCCTACACCTGCCAGCAATGGCCCCTGTGCATTGCGGCGGCGGCAATCTTCGATACGTTCGGCGAGGCCGGAATCAAGTGCGCCGCGGCGGCGCTCGACATGGCCGCGGCGGCCACCGCATGGGCGTGCACGCTCGACCGCGGCAGGACCGGGGCCGTCCATGCGGCGGCGTCGGCGGCGCTCGCCGCAGCCATAGCGGTGCTCTGCAACTCGACGCCGCGCGGAATCGACGTCATGGCGCTTTGCATCTGCTATGCGGCGGGCGGGAAATGGGCACGCGGCGGGCGGGACTCCCTGTTGGCCGCCTTTCCCGTCGCGGGATTCGCCATGGCCCAGCTCCACGGGGCGCTGTGGACCGTCGCCCTCATGGTACCGTGCTGCCTCATACTCGACGGCAGGCTCGACAGGCACGGCAGGCTCAAGGCGCTCACGGCGGCCATGTCGACCTTGGCCGCATGCATGCTCAATCCCTACGGCGCGAGGCTGCTCATGGTGCCGTTCGCCACCATGGGCGCGGAATCGCTGAAATCCGTGGGCATCGGAGAGCTCGCGCCGTGGACCGAGGCCGCGCCCGCCCAGGCGGCCGCCGCGTGCACCCTCGCGGCGGCGCTGCTCCTGTACCGCCTCCGGGTGCGTCGCCGCAGCGGGGGCCGGACGCTTCTCGAGGCCGGCGACCTGCTCGTGCTCGGCACGCTCATGCTCGCATTGGCCAACGTGAGAAACGAGCTCTTCCTGATGACCTCCATGGCGCTCGCCCTGTCCGATATCCAGGGAGAGGTGGCAGGGCCGCGTGTCCGCAGCCCCATCGCGCCGGCAGCATGCTGCACGGCGGCGCTCCTGGCCTCGCTCGGGCTCCTCGCCGCGACCGTGCCGGGGCAGACGCCCATCGAGGCATCGGCCGCAAGGGCCATGGCCGCGCTCGAGTCATCTGGCGCCGAGCCGGGCAATGCCGTGATCTGCGATATCGACGTCGGCAGCGAGCTGGAGCTCGCGGGATACCGACCGCTGCTCGACACGCGCGCCGAGCTCTTCTGCCCCGAGCTCAACGGCGGCACCGATGCCTGGGAGCAGGCACGGTCCGTGCTCGCCGGAGACGTGGCGGCCATCGGCGAGACCGGCGCCGATTTCGCGGTCGTGCCCTCGGGGGCGTACCCGGCGCTCGAGGGCGGGCTTACCGGACTCGGGTTCTCCCGGGTGCTCGACGACGGGTGTCTCGCGGTATATGCCAGCAAACCGGTTCTATAGAGTCTGCATTTTTCGACGGGTCGGTGAGCGGGGAAAACGGCCAATCCCGCCCATTTTGGGAAACTGGCTGACCGTTCGGGCCGCAAGGCCCATAGTTCGGCCGTGCGCCCAGGAGGCCCTGTCCGCACAGGGCTCCATCGAGTGGGTCGTCATCGTCGTGCGCATCGCCGTAGCGCTGATCGCCGCGCTGGTCTACCTGTCCAACCAGATGAACATCAAGATCAACACGGTCTCCGATACCCTGTCAAAGACCGGCGTCTCCGGAGCCGTCCCCGGCGCTGGACGCCACTAGGCGCCAGGAACGCCGGCGATAGGTTCCAAAGGCAATCGGCACCATAATTCCTACACATGGGTTTATGGCTGCTGAGCTGGGATGATTCAGCCCCCTTCCCATTTTTGGGCAGGGGGCTGAATCATCTCGCGCCCGGGTACATAGTTAGCAACCGTACCGCCACCGCCGGGTGGCACAGACATGCGCGGCCGCGGCCGCGCAAACCTCCCGAAAGGAGGAGGTCCCATGAACGAGCTCATCGCCAAGCCGATGGCCGTCGCCACCTGCGGCCTTTTCAACATGAAGCGCCGCGCACAGGAGGCCCTGTCCGCACAGGGCTCCATCGAGTGGGTCGTCATCGTCGTGTGCATCGCCGTAGCGCTGATCGCCGCGCTGGTCTACCTGTCCAACCAGATGAACAT
>OLRT01002047.1_pt1 | contig 13178 bp, 12 predicted proteins | sample 1672021 | NCBI WGS metagenome assembly OLRT01 (sample SAMEA3136637, study PRJEB25190) | human gut metagenome | reverse complement strand
TGTAAAAAAATGATTTTAATAAAAAAAATTGACAAATTTGTCGAAATAATGTAATATTTTGCATATCAAAACGATTAGTTTTAAAAATACCCAAATAGTGGGGAGGAAAATAACATGAACAAATTTTTAAAGAGAGCACAAGAGCTAGAAGCATCGATGAAAAGTGACAGACGTTATTTACATCAAAATGCTGAGGTAGGATTTGATTTACCTATAACTACAAAATATGTTATGGATAGATTACAAGAAATAGGTCTTGAGCCAAAAGAAATATGCAAATCAGGAGTAACTGCATTAATAGAAGGTAAGAAACCAGGAAAAACTTATCTACTTCGTGCTGATATGGATGCATTATCAATGAATGAGGAAAACGTTTTAGAATTCACATCTAAAACAAATGCAGCGCACAATTGTGGACATGATATGCATACAGCAATATTATTAGGAGCAGCACAAATACTAAAAGAAAACGTTGATGAATTAGAAGGTAATGTTAGATTAATGTTCCAACCAAATGAAGAAGCCTTTTTAGGTTCAAAAGCAATGATAGAAGCAGGAGTACTTGAAGATGTAGACGTAGCATCTTGTATGCACATGATGTTAGACTATGACGCATCAAACTATGCTTGCGCTCCAGGATTCTTCAGTTCGTCATGTGATGGATTTAAAATAACAGTAAACGGAAAAGGTTGTCATGGAGCAATGCCACATTTAGGCATAGATCCAATAAATGTAGGAATGAGCATATGTACAGCTTTCCAACAATTAGTATCAAGGGAAACTCCACCAAAAGAAACTGCTAGTTTAACATTTGGTCAATTCTCAGGAGGAAATACTCCAAACATAGTACCAGACAAAGTAGTTATACAAGGAACTCTTCGTACTTATAATGCAGAACTTAGAGCAAAATTAGTAAATAGAATGCAAACTATAGTTAAATCTGCAGGAGAAATGTATGGAACAACTGTTGAATATGAAGTTCTTTCAGATGTACCATCAATTTATGTAAATCCAGAAATGTTAGAAGAAGTAAAAACATATTTAAGTGAAATAGAGGGACTTACTCTTGCTAACGATAACTTTAGAATAACACCATCAGATGATATGGCGTTTATATCTGAAAAAGTGCCAACAGTATATTTATTATTACAAGCACGTGTAAAAGATAATCCATATCCACACCACAACCCAAAAGTTTTATTCGATGAATCAGCAATGACTTGGGGGGCAGCAATGCATGCACAATGTGCATTTGAATGGTTAAGAAACCATAAATAATTACAATTGAAAGATTTAGAAAATTACGACTATTATCGAGATTGAAATTATAAACAATATTTATTTATATAAAAAAGTAAAAGTAATAATCTAATAATAAATAAAACACAATTTAATTAATATATATTAGAAAGGAAAATTTGCTGCATAGAATAATAGAATACTAGTATCTTAAATTTTATTAAAGCAGTAAATTTAAATTTACAACATGGAAAACAATAAAAACAGTAAAATATTTTACGGTTGGTGGGTTGTTTTAGGATGTGTACTAATAACAACGACAATGGTTCCGCCAATCATGTCATTAAGTAATAAATTTTTAATACAAGTAACAACAGAAACTTTGAAAAAGAAGAGTACAAACAGGCTGTAGATCGGATGATCCGTTATATCATAGAAGGGGATATTTATATCGCCAATAGTTTCAAAGAATCTTGCAAAAGGAAATATGCGTAAGATACAATCAATCAGTATAATCGGATTTGTATTAGCATATGCATCATATTCTTTAGCTAAAAGTCCAATACATTTATATATGTCATCATTCTTCGTTGGTTTATTCTACTTAAACTCAACATTAATACCAGTATCTATGATGGTTACAAATTGGTTCGTTGAAAAACGTGGAATCGCAATGAGTGTGACAATGGCAGGTATAGGTCTTGGAGGAACAATCTTCAGTCCAATAGTAACTAACTTACTTCAAAACTATGGATGGAGACATACATATTTAATAATGGCAGGAATAATACTTGTTGTAGCATTACCAGTAGCATTATTTGTACTTAAAAAATCTCCAGAACAAATGGGATTAAAAGCATATGGAGCTGAAAAACAAGCAGCTAACAATGCTAAACAAGGCACTAAAAAACAAGGCGTTCTTATATCAGTAAAAGAATCAAAAACTAAGTTATTCTTCTTATTAATGATAGTTGGTATGCTTGCTAATGGTATAATAAACTCAGGAGCATTAGGACAATTCCCACCAGCATTAGAAGAATTACACGGTGCATCAGTACAAGCTGCAATAATATCACTATATTCATTAGTTGGTATATTCGGTAAAATATTCATAGGATGGATAAATGATAAATTTGGTGTTGTAGTAAGTGCAACATATGGATGTATAATGTTTGGTTTAGCATTTGTATTCATGCTACTTGGTCAAAATACAAATATGCTTTACATAATGGCAGTTGTATTCGGATTTGGTAATGCAATAGGAACAGTTATACCACCACTAGTAACTTCTGAAGTATTTGGAATGGAAAAATATCCAGAAGCATATGGAATGGTAAACAGTGCTACTCAAGTTGGTCTTTCACTAGGGTCATTACTAGTAGCATCAATGTATGACTTAAATGGCTCATATACATTAGCTTGGATGTTATTATTAGTATTAACAGCAGTAACTTTATTCTCATGGGTAGGTTCTTGCTTAGCAGCTAAGAGATATATGGCTAGTGATGTAGAATTAAAGCAAGCTCAATAATTTATGATAATTATTATTATATATCAAAAAAGGCATGTTCTTAGGAACATGTCTTTTTTGATTTACTCCTAAAAAATTTATCTGAATCTGAAAAATAATATAAACTTGTAAATAATGTTTCTTAACTGGAATATTGTGGTATACTAAAATTAAAGACCAAAATGGGAGGGGTATAACATGATGGAAATAATAAAACCAGAAGAAATTTTAGCAGAGTTAGAAAGAATAACTCAAAAGGATCTAGAATGTATATATATCACAACTAACGCATTTGACATATATTTAAATGATGCGAGTTCGCTAAAGATGGACACAAACAAGGGGATAACTGGTATATATTTCAACACAAATGTTAATATGGAAAAATTTAAAGTAGACTCTATTGAAAGATTGGTCCATGATACAGAAGCATTCGACATGTTTACTGAGTATTATGATGAAGATGACGAATACGACTATTACAGAATTGACTTCAAAGACAGCGAAGTAAAAATATTCTTTAATAATGAACTATAAAACGAAAGGCTAGGTAGCAATACCTGGTCTTTTTATATTAAAAAACTATATGTTGGAATAAAATGCAAATGAATATAAAAAACGTTATAATATAAATAGGCATAATTACGATATACTAAAAATAATTTTTATGGGGTTGTATAGAGTAGTTATTGATAAGAGATAAAATGGGAAAAGGGAATATTAAAGGAGAAATTTAGCATTATGGAACAATTAAACAACAATGTGATAGGGGAGTTTTTTGAAAAATTAGGAATACTAGAGGAAAATGATAGAGATGAATTTTTCAAGAAAATAGATGAAAAGCATAAGGTGAATTTAACACAAGATTTGGATTTGGCAGTAGCTCTTAGAAAAGATAAAGGAAACGGAAAAATATACACAGTAAAAAATAAAGATTTAGAAACGACTATGGATTTTGCCGGATATTACTATGATTTATATAGACAATTTTTTGCATGGTTTATAGATTTTAAAAATTCATATGATAAAAACTTAGATGGAAAGAAAATACTTGATTTAGGATGTGACAATGGTATAACTACTTGTTTTATTGCAAATCTTTATCCAAATTCAGAAATAATTGGTGTGGATAAGTGTAAAAAGGGAATTAAATGTGCAGAGGAAATAGCTAAAAAACTAGGGGTTAAAAATGTGAAATTTGAAGCAGTTGATGCAAAAAAAGTGGACAAATTCTTTAAAGAAGAAAAATTTGATTTAGTTATATCTAATAGATCAATGCTTGAAATTACTAATTTACCTAAATTAAAAAGCTTTTGGAGCATAGATGAGGTTGAAAATTCAATAGTTGTTGCAAATAGTGTACTTAAATTCTTCAAAAGCGTAGAAAAGGTAATGACACATGATGCAAAACTTATAACATTCGAGAGATTAGATGGTCTTGAAGAGATATTAAACTTTATAAAATCTATGCATGCATCAGGATTATATGCAGATACAGATGCTATGTGTAAAATCCAATTTAACGAACTTAATGATGTTGAACAAATGCCACTTATAGTATTTGATAAAACTGAAAGAGATGAAATAGGATTTTATGATGCTATTGAAATATATAATAAACTTCCAATTTTAAATAAACAAAAAGATATCGAAGATGAATTTGCAATAGAACTACAATTTAAAGCACTTGGCGAAAAAGAATTAGTATATGGTACACAAATTGACTACAAAACTGGAGTAGGTAGTGAGAGAAGAGAAGTTTGGAAAGTTGGAGATAAATATGTAACTTACAAATACAGTAATGTTGGCCGTAGAGAATTAGTAACAGAAGGAATAGAAAAAGATAAAGCTATAAATGAAATCAGAGCAATGTCTAACTTTATCGGAAGAATTGGTCATAAGGTTACAGAATATCATAGTATAGAAGAGAGAGAAAAACTTGTAAAATAGATAAAAACTCCCATGTTGATTTAAATTTCGATGTGGGAGTTTTTAATATATTTGATTTATTTTAGATTTTAGATGATTGCAATATTATACGCATTTTGCGAAGTTAATATAAAGTCTATTACATAAGCCTGTGAAACTGTCAATATATAATTAAAATGGATTGAAAATAGATTCTGATAGCTAACTTAGTGATTAATAATATATAATATAATTAAGTTCGCAATTGTTATATATTACGAATGAAATGAAGGGGGGAATTAGTATGTTGAAAATTTCATTATTTATGTCATGTGCATTATTATTCGTATCATGTATGTTTTTTCTTCTTAAAGATAAAGCATCCATATTAATCACTGGATATTATTTCATATCAAAAAATGAAAGAGAATTATATGATGAATTTAAACTAAGTAAAGATTATGGAATAATAATGTTAAAATTAGCTTTAATACTTTTAGTAGGAGCAATTGGCTATGTTCTAATATCTAAATTAGTTTTATGGATATCGATTGTTATTTGGATTGTATACTTTGTGAAATTTACTGTTACTTTTAGATTTGATAAGTATAAAATTAATACTAATAATTAATTTTATTAGTATTAAACAATATTAATATATTGCGAATCACTTACAACAAATTAAACAAGCATGCCTTAGTATCTGTTGACATTACTAAGACATGCTTATTTTTTTTATTATCATACAGATTTTATTATAATTTTCTTATGCTTCTGCATCACATAATTCATGGTTAGGGGCATCATTTGTTTCTTCTTTTTTAAATAATGTTCTCGACAAGAAGAATAAATAAACACCACATATTACGATTTGAACAATTGTAGATGATGGAGTTGCAAGACCAACTCTAAATAAAGAAACTGGTTCAATTTTACTCATAACATAAGCAACAGGTATTCTCACGAAGAACGCACCGACTATACCTTGAATCATTACGATTGTTGTTTTTCCACATCCATTTAAAAATCCAATCATGCAGAATAAAAATGCAGTAAAGAAGCAGTCTATTGCATATGATTTTAGATAATCCCAAGCAGCAAGAATAACTTCATGATCAGTAGAGAATATTGATGCAAGCATATCGCCTTTGAAAAATGCTAAGAAGAACATGCAAACTCCACAACATAATGAAGTTCCAATTGCACAAATAAGTGCCTTTCTCGCTCTGTCGTATTTTCTAGCACCGTAGTTTTGGGCAACAAATGCAGAAACACCTTGTGAGAATGAAGATGGAACAAGCATTATAAATGCTGATAATTTTTGTGCGACACCCATACCAGCTGATGGAACAACACTCATGGCATTACCAATCATTACGATTACTAAGAATGATATTTGAACAAGCAGTTCTTGTAGAGCTATTGGAGCTCCAAATTTTATTATTTGTGAAGTAAGACCTTTGTGGAATTTTATACTTTTTAGTGAAAACTCAAATGGTAGACCTCTTTTTGCGATTATAATTAAAGATAAAATTACACTGATAGCCTGTGCAAGAACAGTCGCAAGAGCAGCCCCAGCAGCCGCCATATTGAATATTCCTACAAACACTAAGTCACCTAAAATATTTGCAACACAAGCGATAAAAACAGTCATAAGTGGAGTTTTTGCATCTCCAAGTCCTCTAAAAATACCACCAATTAAATTGTAAGCAACTATAAAAACAGCACCAGCACAGCAGATTCTTATATAAGTTGATGTTCCATCAAATGCCTCAGCAGGAGCGTTCATAAATGATGCAACACTTGGTGCAAATGTAACAAATACAACTGTTAAGATGATTGCAATTACTGCGAATATTGATATACCACTTCCGACAACATTGCCGGTATCTTTTTTCTTACCTTGACCGAGCTTTTGACCTATTAATATAGTTATCCCCATTGCAAGTCCAGTAATTGTAAGTGTTATAACTTGCATGATTTATATTATCCTCCCTTTTAAAATTTACAAATAAAATATTATTAGATATTTTAGATGAATCTATTATCAATCAAGCAGATTTCCAAAATTCATATATTAACTATATAAATTCTCTAATGCAAAAACAAAATGAAAATTTTAAAAATTATATGGATTCCAAACATAATAAAACTATTATTAGGTCAACTGTTTCATTACAAATACTTTTAAAAAATATTTTAAAAAATAGACAATCCCCGGAAGTCGGTTATCACTTCCGGGGATATGTTTTATATATTTTCCTGCATCTGCTCTTCGAATCAATATATGATTCCTGATTGTTGCTTAATTTAATCAAACATACGGAGCATTAAAGAACAGTTTCTGTTCAGATGTTACAAACTGTTTTTGTTTCTGTCCATTAATCCATCCCGTTTTTGTTCCACATTTTACCTTAATATAAAGTCTTCCTCCTGCATATCGCCACCTTTGTACCGTTACATTGCTTCCTTTTCTAAGAACAAATGCGGTTCCTCCCTTTCCGTAACTTTTGTATACACGGATTGTTTTATTTGCTGTTAAGATATCGCTTCCATATCTGGTTTGATAATCAATTAATTTTCCAAAAGTACTCTTGCATCTTAATACACCATTTTCATATACATATGCATAGTCAACCCGGCAAAAACCTATTGTCCAGCACATTATCTCATATCGTACTCTTAAATCATTTCCATTATTGCTGATTACCTCACCACGTGCATACTGTTTATAATTTCCAAATGCCTTTGTCATATCCAGTAAATATTTCCATCTACCATTTTCATATCTCAAAATACCATTTATAAATTTATAGTCATTATCACTTTCTGCACCCAGATATAGCAATGGTCTGTCATCATCAAAAATATATAATCTTGCCGTTAAATTATAAAATGGCATTTGCGTTCCTTTAAGCTTTATGCACTGTTTCTTTCCATTTACATAAATATAAATAGCATTATAATATCCCTGTCCGGTATAATAGCTGTTTGAACTGACAGCCTCTACTGCAAATCTATCGTTTTTTCCATCGCCGGTAATATCGTAGTATGTATAGGTCTGCCCCGTTTCCAAATCTACCGGTATGGAACTGGCTGCTTTAACAGGATAAACGATTATGACAGCCAGTATCATCAACAAAAATATAGTTATTACTGATAATTTGCAATTCTTTTTACTTTTCGCCATTATTGATACCTCTTTATTTTACCTTAATACTCTTCACTTTGCTCCATGCAGAATATACATTTTTATTTCCTATTTTCCTATATGAGCGAACTCTTACATAATAACGGTTTTTACTTTTTAACCTAACTAAAGTATAATCATTTGCTGCCGTATTCTTTTTTCCGGTACCAATAAAAAAGCGATTTCTGCAATACTGTATCTGGTATTTATCTGAAGCATTATATTTTTTCCAGCTTAACTGAATCTGTCCTTTCCTGGTACTCTTAAGAGTAGGATTCGGCGTTACAACTTTTGTATTATTAGAATTTGTTGTATCCGGCAGAGTTGTGAATGTTTTCTTGTTTCCATAATAACGTTGTCCACCAAAATCTGCAAACATCTGATATGTATAGCTCTGACCCGGTGATAATGTAACGCCTAATTCACTTTGTAAATTATAGCTTATCTGCATATAATTATAATTTACACCTGTTCCTTCTGTGCTCTGATGAATCAGATTTCCGGCTGTGTTCCAAATGCTTACACCTGCTGCTGTAAACTGAACTCTCTGTCCAACGTCAATTTTTCCATAAATCTTTGCATTGTTCTTACTAATACCCTCTACCCACTCACTCCAGGATATATTTACTATACTATTATTTCCACCATTTGTTCCATTTCCATTAGATTTATACACATAACAGCTCTTCCATGAATTATATCTGCTCAAGGGCTGCGGTGAGTTAAACGGTACTGTGCTTGATGAATCATCACAATAAAGCTGACCGGTGGCCTTAGATTTTTCATTATCCAAATATACATAATGACCAGGAACTGCTACAATTGTATAATATCCCGCATTAATATTAAACCAGAGCTGCCCTGCATCAGAGGTCCAATTTCCAAGGTATTCCAGATTTTTTCCTTTTTGCTTTGCATATGCTACAGGTGCAGCTCCACCATTGGTCTGATAAAATCCGGAATTTAAATATCCGTTTGCTTTCTGCCATACCATATATGTATCCGGGTTAAACGAAGCACTTCTGTCAACTCCGGTTTCATAAAGAAGTTTCGCCTGAGCAGTAACCCAACATCCATAGTTCCTCATATCAGCGTAATCGGACTGACCTTGATTCCAGCATCTCCAATTGTTGTTGTATGAAGCAGTTGCCACAGGAACATCAGCTTCGACTGAGTTTTCTTCAGAAACTCCACTACTGAATAATTCTTCAGAAACCGGTACTGTTTCTTCTCCAGCATCAGAGATAATTTCTTCTCCATCACTAAATTCATTTCCCCATGTCAGCGTCAAACCTTCACTTATAGTTGCTACTGCCATTATTATGACCAATAACATTTTTAAACTTCTTTTTTTACTCATGATGATTACCTCCTTTTTATCAAAAGCATCTTTACTTTTGACAACCCTGTTTTTTTCTGTTGTATCCATGTAGTTTATACATTATATCTTATAGTAATATGTATTGTAGAATCCACCCCAATTTCTTATTATATTTGCCCAAATATACCCAAATAAACTAGACACCTCCAGAAATTAAACGCCTTTGTCTAAATCGGCTTTTATGTTATAATTCAATATATATTTCTTCCACGGAGGTAATGGTATGCAAAAAGAAAAATTTAAAAAATTAATAGAAATCATATTCAATCAGACATTTGGTATATTAAAGGACCATAATACAGATCCAGATCGTAATGGACATTTTAGTGAATTTTTTGCTTCAGCTTATTTAGGCAACGATCTGAAAAACATTTCTAATAGAAAATCTATTCGTGATCCTGGCATCTATGTTGCTGCTATAAATAAATTCTTCACTGGTAACAATCCAGAATGTATTGAAAAAACTATGGTATTAATTGAACGCTTAGAAACGGAAGGGTACATTATAATCCCCAATGATGCTGATATATTAACAAAATGTGATCAGAATACATTACCTTTTTATCACAAAATTGTTCTAAATATTTGGAACTTTTACTATTCTCAGTATATGCCACACAGCAATAAAAATATGAAAATTTATATTTTGCCTCAGGACGACATTAATAATATCATCCGAAAATTTACTGAATTTCATTTACCCGTAGAACTGAATTTCTACCAGCAACGTATCCCTGATATCATGAAACTGCTTAGGACTAATAATCCAATTTCTTTATACAAAAATCTTGAAACAGAATATATACATTTTTTTAAAGATGTTCTTGAAAAGAAGTCATTCTATACTTTATCTCGTAAAGATAGAATCGTTTTTTTTAATACCTTATATGCATTTTCTGATTTGTTAGACCAAAGTCATCATGAAGATTCTTATAAGATCAACTTAGAAATACTAACCTTTTTTAATCAAATCTATAATGATAACTATATGAATATCAGCATCAATGATATCCGTAAGATACAAGGTTGTATTTATGCAATATCCATTGAGGACTCAACAGAATCCATTCAAGGCAACATGACATTTACATCAAATAAGAATTTAGCTCGTCTTGATATCCCTGACTGCAAACCGATCACTCTGCAGACCAAGCTGGATATGTGCTGCCAGGCATTAAAAAACCTTCTTTCTAGCAAAATTCTCAGAAAACTTAATGAGTATTTTAAAGAAGAAAATTATATTCCCTTATACGAAAATCGTTTACAAAAAAACCGTGATATCAGTACTGACGAAATTAATGAACTTTATGTATTAAGCCTTGTATATTCAAATATAGCAGCTTGCACACTACAATACATTAAAAAGAAAATTAATATGCATTTCAAATATAATGAATATATAAAAATTTGTGAAATCTACCATGAAAGGTCAAGATATATACGCAATCTTATCATTCGAATTACTAAGAAAATGTATGGCGAGACTTCTTCTGAGTATAAAGAATCATTATATTTTCTGGCAGCCCACTATCATTCAATCGCAACCAAATACTTTTACATAGAAAAATATGCAGATTCTATAGCAATCCGATCAGTTCTCTATTCTTTTTATACAACTATGAATTTAAAAGAAAAGGCTCATGCTCAATTAGAACTTGCTCCAATTAACCGATACGAACAAAATGGCGGTAATAGTCATTCATATAGTCAAACCACAAAATCTTTCTTTCAAAAACACAAAAAAGATTTTTCGTACCTTTTCACTAAAGAAATGATGTCATATGATGACTTCCGGCAATTAATAACAGAATATCAAAAATATAAGGATCTCTTTTAATTCATAAATTTCCCAAATAAATGAGGAAGCGTTATTGTCTGCTTTTGTAAAGTAAAAACCAGGAGGAAATCTATCTGTTTGCATTGATTTCTTCCTGATTTTTTCACTCTTCATAAAATTAGCAACATTCTTTAAAAAATCACTTTCCCTGTCTCCATATCAATCACATCCAGATAAACCGCCCTGCATTTCTGCGGAAGTTCTTTATCCATATGCCAGTGCCCGAAATACCAGCATTTTAGATGAGATATCGTGCTGTCATTTACCCATTGCAGATAATTCTGTAACGGATATTCCTCCGGTGCACTGTGGCGTGCGCCCAGATAGGGGATCATATTTAACGGGCAGGTATGGGTAATAATAAAATCGACCTGACAGCCACACTTTTCCAGATGTTCATTGCCATTTCTGAAATCTTCGTCTGTGGGAATTTCTTCCTCCCAGTAACTGACATTTAATTCCCTGTAGGCACGATCAATGCTGAACGCCCCGCCAAAGCAGAAAATCTTCTTCTGTTTTATTTCCAGGATTTCTCCTCTCAGAACATGGATGATACGGCTGCGGATTCTGTGAACTCTCGCTCCTCTCCACTCCTCTGTCGGATATTCATTTAATGCCCTGTGATTCTCATGATTTCCATCTACATATACAAGATATGCGTTCTTCCTTTTCAGAAACTGATCCACGTCATTCAAAAAACATCTCTCATTATTATCCCTGAAAATAAACCCAAAGTCTCCGGCAACAAACAACATATCCCCTTCCAGCATCTTCTTCGCAATCATTACAAGTGCTGCTGTATCACCATGAAGATCCCCTGTGACCAGCAGTCTGCCTGTTTTTTCAATATCCTTCCTTTCATCTTCCATTTCTAGTTCATTTTTACTTTTCATCTGCCTCCTCCTTTAATCCGTCTTCTCTGATTTCTTTTCTAGCATATCACATTTTCCTCTGTTTTCACAAAAACGTCACTTTATGCTTTATACTTGTCATCCAAGCCTTCCAATGCTAAAATTAATAAAAAATAATCTTTAAAACTATCATTCAGATTTTTGCAGAAAGGAGCATCTTTTATGGGACGATTTGTAAATTCCGGAAACAGTGCTTTTCAAGTTGCACTGAATTCAGAAATCTATGTAGATAAAACCGGTTTGCTGGCATATACAAACAAGGTTATGGATACCACCGCGAAATTCATATGTAATAGTCGCCCTCGCAGATTCGGAAAATCTATTACCGCCGATATGCTCACTGCATATTATTGTAAAAACTGCAACTCTGAAGAAATGTTCTCATCTCTGGAAATCAGCCAGACACCTGATTTCAGAAAATATCTGAATCAATATGATGTGATCCATCTGGACATTCAGTGGTGTATGGAACCTGCGGGTGGTCCGGAAAATGTAGTTTCTTACATTACCCAAAAAACAATTCAGGAATTAAAGAATTATTACCCTGAAACTTTACCTGAAACTATAAATTCTCTGCCCGAAGCCCTGTCCTGTATTAACACTGTTACCGGTCAAAAATTTGTGGTGATCATTGATGAATGGGACGTTTTAATCCGAGATGCTTCTACTGATCTGAAAGTTCAGGAGGAATACATTAATTTCCTTCGCGGCATGTTCAAGGGTTCTGAACCTACCAAATACATTCAACTGGCTTATCTCACCGGTATTCTTCCAATCAAGAAAATCAGAACGCAGTCAGCTCTGAATAATTTTGCGGAATTTACTATGACTGACTCCAGAATTTTTTCCAGATATATCGGCTTTACGGAGGAAGAAGTACGAATGCTCTGCGAAAAATACCACCGGGATTTCTCCAAAACCAAGCACTGGTATGACGGTTATCTGCTGGAGCAATATCAGGTATACAATCCTAAAGCAGTAGTAGAATTAATGATCTGGAATAAATTCCAAAGCTACTGGTCGGATACCGGAACCTACGAAGCAATTGTGCCTCTGATCAATATGGATTTTGACGGACTCAAAACTGCCATTATAGAAATGTTGTCCGGTAATTCCGTAGAAATCGATCCTACGACTTTCCAGAATGATATGGTGAACTTTACCTGCAGAGATGATATTCTTACCTGCCTGATCCATCTGGG
>OLRT01002046.1_pt1 | contig 13182 bp, 8 predicted proteins | sample 1672021 | NCBI WGS metagenome assembly OLRT01 (sample SAMEA3136637, study PRJEB25190) | human gut metagenome | reverse complement strand
GGGAACAAAGAGTTCATGAGGGAGAGTCTCTTGATGAAGTATTTACAAATCTTCCGGATGAGGAACAGTATTTACAAGATGTATATTGGCTTGTTCTTACTCAGAATTACGATGGCTGGAATTTGATTCTTGAGCGTAATAGTGATTCCGTAGTAGCCAAAATATATATATTTGTGAAACTTTGCTTTGAATACTGTAAAGAAGCCCGAAATGCCGATGAAAATGTAGTTGATGTAAATAAATATTCTAAGATGTGGGAAGTTTTTGAAACACTTCCGGAAGACTGGAAAGAATATGTATTAGGTGAGGGACAATTTTGGAAAGAAAGCTTTAATCCGGCATTAGATGAAAACTTTTTGCCGTATATGAAATTTGAGCCAATGAAGGATATCTTGTCTGCCGAAATTTCCCAATTCTATAGTTCAATTCTTGCTAAACTTGAGATTCCAGAGGACATAGATGCTGGTGAGGCATATAGAGAAATAAATGATCATCTTGGATTGAAAGCTATATACAACTATCTATTCAAAGAAATGCCAAAAGAAATACAAGAAATGCAAAAAATGCCAAAAGAAATACAAGCCCAAATTAGTGGCAAGATGTGCCTGAATATAGGAAAACTAGCATATAATTTAGGATTTCAATTAAAAAAAGTAGATTTGGATGCAGCGATTTTCTTTGAAAAAATACATCGTTTACTTAATTTAAAAGAATCTATGTATTGGCATGAAGGGAATGATGGCTTTGATACGTTTGACCAAATGTCTATTGCAAAAAGAAATGTGTATTTGCATTTACCTGTGCAAGTTCCAGTAAAGAGATCTCTTTTTAAAGCACAGTATAAGGAGTATTTAAAAAATAGAATAGTACGAAGAAATGCAGAACAGAAGCAGGAAATGATGGATTACTATGCTCATAGTTGGAAACATATTTCATATCCTCAGATTGTTAAAGAAATAGCTGAAGAATTAGGGGATTCCAATAGAGTAATTGCAAATAGATTAATGAAAGCGTACAATAGTGAAAAAACCTTGCAGAGAGGGATACAGTTGCTTCAATATATTTCTTCAGATGACACATCTAAAGTAAGTAAAGAGTTTAAAAATGGCATTGCAAAGTCAGGAATAGATTCAGAAGATACGCTTGATTTGAACTGTGTAATAAATGACAGCTTAGACTTGGTTGTGTTCAAGATATTAATGGTAGAAAGTGATGATAGCAGCGCCATTGTAAAGTGCAGAGAGAAATGGAGTAAAAGAAAATCGTTAGACGAACTAAGAGTAGATTACACCGATAAATTTTTAAATAGTGTGAATAGGGAAGATTCAATAATGTCGTGGGTTAATGAAAATCTTTTTGCAATTACACTGAATATTTCGGATAAGTGGAGTGAGGTGAGATTTAAGGATGATTGTTTTGCTGTAAATCAATTTAAAGAGATTTTAGTGGAGGTGTTTACAAACGTTTTTCTTCATGGAGAAAGTGAAATGACGCTTTGCTTTACCGATACAGAAAATGAAATGATCATTTGTGAACAAAATGATTGTCATAATAGTTGCTGTGGTAGCAATAGTGGAATTTCTACAATGAAGAGGGTACTTGATTACATTAACTATGGAACTGACATAGAAAGCTTAGAAGTTAACAAGAGTCTTTTTAAGATAATCATAAGATTTAATAAAAAACTATTGATAAGAAAAGGGCGATAGCATGAGATACTTGTGGATAGAAGACTTTGATGGGGGAAAAAGTGGACAAACGGAGGTTAAGTCGAGACTTGAAAAATATTTTCAACTAGAAGACAAAAATATAAATCTTTGTACGCTGGAAGAGGCTTTGTCGTTCTTAGATGTTCCAGAAAATTGGGAAAAATTTGATGTCATATTAATTGATATCAGATTCAAAGTTGCAGAGACAGATGAAGCTGAAGAAGAAATATATAATTCATATTTTTCGAAATTTTTAACGCGCGAAAAGTATACAGAATATACAAATAGAATTGGAGGAGATGTAAATTCGGCATCCGCTGGTGTTCTTTTATATCTTGCTTTAGTACATAAGTATAACTATAATGAAGAAAGAATAGCATTTATCTCAGCAAATGTTGACACTAATTCAGCAGATTTGATTCGAATAAATGATATGAAGGAATTTGTACTTAAAGCAAGATATGAATCTTTGAGTGAGGCAGACATTCAGGATTTTTCTTTGCTTAATGAAGATGTGTTTGAACAATATAAGGAAATTATGTGTTTGGATGAAGATAAAGCGAATGAATTATTTGCAATTCCGCCCGGAGATGAAATTGACTGGAATAATCCAAAACAGTTAGAAGGACAGATAGAGAAAGTATTAAAGGAAATTCAATCTAAAATTAAAACTTCAGTAGAAGACAAAACAAATTTAAAATATAATAGTGTGAAAAAAGAATTTGAGGGAGTGGGATTAAAAGTACCAAGGGCATTTGAAAAGCCTACAGGAGAGACAAAATCAGAAATATCGTGGCAATTTAAAATATGGGTAGAAGGTATAAATACGGACTATTATAAACTGCGATCTAATATTTTAAAATCATGTTTACACTTGAAAGAGTTATTTAATACAGAAGCAGTAAAACATATGCCATATGGAAAAATGACTTGTAATTATTATTCTGAGACATCTGAATTTACAACAGAACTTGAAGATATGATTGTAAAGATAGAGGAATTGTTTCCTATTAACGAGTGGACCAAGAATAACAAATCATTTCATACGAGAGTAATTAAAGAATGTACTTCTTTAGCTGATTTTATAAAATTAGATAAAAGAGAAAAAAGTATTTATGAAGTTAGTAAGGAAACATTGAAGTTAGTGCGTAATTGGACTTCACATCAGGGAATAAATGCTATTTCATCGTTTGATGTTGCATATGTGTATATGATGATGTTATATGTATTTTTTTATTCTGATGAATGTAGGGAAGACATAGTTGATTTGGAGAACTTGCTAGTGGAGTTATCAGCTATAGAATTGGAAACGTTAAATTATCAAGAAAAAGATTACGATAAAATTGTTGAATGTACAGAGAAAAAAATTAAAAAAATACATAAAGATGCATATGATAGATTCGCGCAACGAGAGAGTGAAGAAGTCGTTAAAAAAGAAAAAGGAAGATACCGATATGATGAAAACGCAGTGATATATGACATTGTTTCGGGAATTGGTAATCAGAATAGTGATGTGCGAGACAGTGTATGTATGAAATATGTGTATTTGGTGTACCTTTCTGTACTTAAAGAAAAGAAAGACAGAGTGTATAAATGTATTTTTAAACAAATTCAAGAAGAAGATAATAGTAAAGAGTTATAATAGCGGAAACATGATTGGCTTTGAAGTGGTCATGAAGAACTTGGGAAGTCGTAGATTTCGTTACCTTCAGCAAATCCGATTTCCACACTATAAAGGTAAAAGCTTGCGAGGCCGTGAAGAAATCCAAGAAGCAAGAGAGGTAGTTTTATGCTATCTCTCTTTTTTGTAGGAAAATTTATTGCAAAATAATGGAGTATGGTTATAATAAAAGTATAAGTTATAAAAATCGGCCATTTTAGTATCGTTTTCAAGGGAGGGAAATTTATGCCGGGAACGACCAGAACTCTTTTAGAACAATATACGGAAATATTAAAGGGAATTTACGGGAATCATTTAAAAGTGGTAATTTTATATGGTTCTTATGCCAGAGGGGATTATAGGGCAGATTCAGATATAGATATTATGATTCTTCTGGATTTATCGGATATGGATATTAAGGAGTACCGGCATGAATTGTCAGGAGAAACCTTTGATTTCAATATGGATCATGATCTTGATATAAAACCGATAGCTAAAAGTCAGGAGCATTTTCAGAAGTGGGTTGATGTATATCCATTTTACGCCAATGTAGAAAAAGAGGGGGTAAAATTGTTTGAAGCAGCCTGAAGAAAAAGGAACACAGAGGGATCTGGTGTTATATCGAATTGAAACTTCAAAAAGTGATATTAAGGCCGCAGAAATACTTTTGAATGCACGGGAATTTCGAGGAGCGAATAATCGTGCCTATTATGGGATTTATCATGCAATATCAGCAATTCATGCGTTGGATGGGAATGCTTATAAGAGACATAAGGATGCACTGGCTAATTTTAATAAAAATTATGTCAAAACAGAGATTTTCCCGCGAAAGCTTGGAAAAAGAATTGTTGAATCAGAAGAAATACGGCATGCCAGTGACTATGATGATTTTTATATAGCGACAAGAGAAGAGGCAGAAGAGCAGATTCAGACGGCAAAAGAGCTGGTGAAACTGGTTGAAGAATATGTACGTCAAAGATGGGATCAAGAAAACGGATTACAAGAGTAAGAATAGCCAGCTGAAATAAGTAGATTTACGAAACAAGAGAATATCTGGAAGCGCTTTTGTTAAACAAACAGGCAATCCGCCACAAAACCGGATTGCCTGTTTTTTATGTAATAAATGACTATTCCTCCGCACCCAGCCAGTTTGTCTTAAAGAGATAAAACAGAAACACGATTGAGCTCAGGGTCCAGGTCAGGGGATAGGCCCAGAAGACGACCCGGATGGAGTGAATGAAGTGGACGGTGACGGTGATGTAGGTGACGCGGATCACGCACCAGCAGACCATCATGACGATCATGGGGACAATGGATTTCCCGGCACCACGGAGGATTCCGGCGGCACAGTGGGAGAAGGCCAGCAGGAAATAGAAGAGGGCGGCGGTCCGGGCCTGGGTGGTTCCATACTGGATGACTTCCGGCGTACGGTTGAAGGCGGAAATCATATAGGGAACGAAGATGAACATGACGACACCCACCAGCTCCGCCAGAGTGATGGAACAGAGGACGCCGAACCGGGCGCCTTTTTTCACGCGGTCATATTTATTCGCACCGATATTCTGGCTGGTGAAGGTGGTCATGGACAGGGCAAAGCAGGTCACGGGGAGAAAAGCGAAGCCCTCCACTTTTGAGTAGGAACCGCAGCCGGCCATGGCCATTTTTCCAAAGGAGTTGATGTTGGACTGAACCACCACGTTGGCCAGGGCAATGATGGAGTTCTGAAGGCCGGCGGGAAGACCGTTGGAGATGATCTGCCGGAGCATGAAGAAGTCCAGCCGGATTTTTTTCAGGGAAACCCGATATTCCTCGGGGCTTCTTAAGAGCTGCCGGAGACAGAGAGCGGCGCTCAATGCCTGGGAAATTGTGGTGGCGAGAGCCGCTGCGCCGACGCCGAAGCGGAAACCGGCGACCAGGATCAGGTCCAGAATCACATTTGTGATGGAGGAGATGATCAGGTAGTAGAGCGGATGTCTGGAATCGCCGACGGCCTGAAGGATTCCGACGAAAATATTGTACATGACGAAAAAGATCGAGCCTGCAAAATAGATCTGAAAATAAACCGTTGAATTTGGAAGCACTTCATCCGGAGTGCCCATGAGAATCAGAATTTTCGGAGCGAAGATCACGCCGACGAGAGAGAGAACGACGCCGCAGATCAGGCCGAAAGCGATGGTGGTATGGATCGAGCGCTGGAGCGACTCCTTTTCACGGGCGCCAAAATACCGGGCGATCACGACTCCGGCACCCACGGCAATACCGTTGAAAAAACCGACCAGAAGAAAAATCAGGTTGCCGGAAGAGCTGACTGCGGCCAGGGCATTGCTCCCGAGAAAATTTCCCACAATGAGGGAATCGGCCATGTTATAAAGCTGCTGAAAAAGGTTTCCGAGAAAGAGGGGAATGGCGAAAGCGACGATGCTTTTCCAGATCGTTCCCTCGGTCATCGAAGTGGTGTTTTTTGTTTGTGATGCCATCAGAAAAAGACTCCCATCTGCCGTAAAAGGCTGTAATTATATCCATTGTAATCAATAAAAAAGGAAACGTCAATGTTCGAGAGAGGCGGACACGGGGAAAAGTAGCAGGTCTTAAGAGAAAAGACAGGATTTTTCATAAAAAAGATAGGCATTTTTCTGAAAATCTGCTAAAATAAGAGTAGTCTCCCAAATAAGGGAACGAAGTTTAGGAAAGAACAAGCGAGGAGGTTTTATGATGAAGAAAAAATTTACCGGCGCAGCCGCTCTGGGTCTTTGCCTGGCACTGGGAATTTCCATGGGCGCGAGCGCAGACAGCAGAAAGGTAGTAACCCTTGGAGCTGATCTTACTGACCAGCAGAAACAGATCGTAATGAACTATTTTGGTGTGACCTCCGATCAGGTGGATATCCTGACGATCACTAACCAGGACGAGAGAGATCATCTGGGATCTTATGTTCCCCTGGAGCAGATCGGAACCCACACATACAGCTGTGCACTGGTTTCTCCGACATCTTCCGGCGGAATCCAGGTAAAGACAGCAAACCTGGACTGGGTGACCTGCAACATGATCGCAACCACCCTTTCCACTTCTGGCGTTGTAAACTGTGACGTTATCGCAGCTTCACCGATCAGGGTATCCGGAACCGGCGCACTGACCGGAATCATTATGGCATACGAGCAGGCCAGCGGAGAGACTCTGGATCCGCAGAAAAAAGAGCTTGCCACCGAGGAGCTGGTTATCACCGGCCAGCTGGCTGACAATGTAGGCCAGAAGGAAGCTACCGCTATCGTCAACGAGGCGAAGACAGAGATCATCTCCCAGAATATCACCGATATCACGGTAATTCAGAATATCGTCAACGAGGCAGCCAGCGACAACAACGCACAGCTGACTCAGGATCAGCTGGATATGGTGACAGAGCTTCTGGATAAGATTTCCCAGGAGGATTACAACTACGACGATATGAAGGACACTCTGGAGCGCGTGGATGAGAACGTGGGAGTGACCAGTCAGGTAGATGAGCTGAACGGCCAGGAATCCAACGATGAGGAAAGTGCCGCACAGCAGGCTGCTCAGGATGCCGAGTCTGAGGCAGCAGCAGAAACAGAAACAGAGGTAAGTATTCTCGACAATACCAACGACGATGCTTTTGGTGATAATGTCATCACCGGTTCTACCCAGGAGACAGAGACTGATGCTCCGGCCACCGAGACCGAAGCTCCCGGGCAGGTTCTTGAGACTGAGATGCCCGCTGAGACCTACACCGATGGCAGCAGCGACGGAATCGACGCACAGATGCCGGCAGAGACAGAGATGCTTGTTGAGACAGACGGCTACAGCGACACCGATTCCGAGATACCGGAGTTTGATACCGAGGCTCCCGCAGATACCGAGGTTCCCGCAGAGACCGAAGCTCCTGCAGAAACGGAGATGTCCACCGAGCCGGAGTACACGATCGACGATCTGACCGAGGATAAGAAAGTAATCTACACTGAGATCAACTGGTATCTGGACAGAGTGCTGGATCTGACTACTGAGGAATCCAGAGTGGAAGCAGAGAACGGCCAGTACAAAGAAGAGTATGCAGAGATCAGCCAGATGGATGTGACTGCTCTGGAAGCAGACGAGGAAACCTCCAAAGAGCTGAAAGATAAGTTTGACAAGTTCCTTCTGAAAATGCTGGTCAAAGGCCTGGATGAAGAGGATAAGACCATGGATGAGCTGGATACCGCTGAGTACGGCGCACCGGAAGTAAAGATGCTCTCTCAGGAAATCAAAGATCTGATCGTTACCGACGCAGATCAGAAGCTCACCAGCATCGACGGAACTCTCCGCCAGACCATCAGCGATGAGGCTGAGGCCTTTTTCAAGAAAATTTACGGTGTAGATGCCGGTGAGGAAGACGGAACCTACACGGAGGAAGAGCCGGGCGAGACTGAAGCTTACAGCGAAGATTATTACGATCAGGAAAGCTATGACGAGAGCTACGATGAAGGAATGATTCCGGAAGCAACCAACGACGGAACCATGGAATAAGCATTGTAAGTATAATGGTATCCTGGCAGATCAGAGATGGTTCTGCCAGGATATTTTTGTTGGGAGCGAAAACTGGCGGGAGAGGAGTCCGGCTTGTAATGCCGGTTGATCTGTGTTATAGTACAGGGCAGATAAAGAGGAGAGGCAGAAAAAACATGATTTCAAGGAGCATGCATGCAATTTTACACGCGCTTTCGTACGGCAATATCGAAGTGGAATCCTCCAGAAGGCTGGTGGATATCAAGAAACTGGACGCCATCCGGATTTTCTTAAAGAAACTGGATGAAAAAGTATACAATGGGGACTATGAGGTCCCGATCCGCCTGTATTTTCCGAGTGAAGAAGCCATGAAAAAAGGAATGGAGGAGCAGCAGGAATATCCGGTGCTTCTCTTTTTCCATGGGGGCGGCTGGGTGACGGAGAGCGTTGATACCTACAACCGGGTCTGCGCCCGGATGGCCCAGTCCACCGGCCAGATCGTGGTCTCGGTGGAATACCGCCTGGCTCCGGAGTACCGGTTTCCGACGGCCCTTCTGGACTGCTATGCGGCGGCGGAAGCCCTTTATGGAGGAAAGCTTTCTCTGAAAACTTCTCCGAAAAAGATCACGGTCATGGGGGACAGCGCTGGAGGAAATCTGGCGGCGGCTGTCTCCATCATGGCCCGGAACCGGGGCGATTTTACCGTGAAACGGCAGATCCTGATTTATCCCGCCCTGAATAACTGCTATACGGAAGCCTCCCCTTACCTTTCGGTGAAGGAAAACGGGACGGACTATCTTCTGACGGCGGTCAAGATGGAGGACTACTTGAAGCTCTATGAGAGCAGCCCGAAAGACCGGGAAAATCCCTACTTTGCGCCCCTTTTGGAAAAAGATCTTTCCAATCTTCCGGACACGCTGATCCTGACGGCGGAGTTTGACCCACTCCGGGACGAGGGGGAGGACTTTGGCCGGAAATTAAAAGAGGCAGGAAATCAGGTGGAGATTCACCGGATTAAGGATGCCCTCCATGGATTTTTCGCGCTGGGGATTCAGTTCCTTCATGTGCGGGAAAGCTTTACTTATATGAATGCGTTTTTGCAGAAAGAAGCGTGAGAAGCGTGGAAACAGGTTATTCAAAATGGAGAAAACTGGACAATGCGGCCCTGGCTTTTCCTCTGGTCACGGGAAAAGACGACACGAGAGTGTTTCGTTTTTACTGTGAGCTCAGGGAAGCGGTGGATGAGGAAATCCTCCAGAAGGCGCTGGAAGAGACAATGGAAAAATATCCGCTTTTTCAGGCGGTTTTACGGAAAGGTCTTTTCTGGTTCTACCTGGAGCACCGGGATATCCGCCCCGTTGTGAAAAAGGAGAAAAAGCCGCCCTGCAGCAGGCTCTATATTCCGGACAAAAAATCCCTGCTTTTCGAGGTCAGCTATCATGAGAACCGGATCAATTTCGAGGTCTATCATGCGCTGACGGACGGCACCGGAGCCATGTATTTTCTGGAGGAGCTCGTGCAGAATTATCTGATTCTGGCCCATCCGGAGGCGAAGCTGCCCCGCATCGAGCCGGTAGAGGAGATCACGCCGGGGGATCAGGAGGAGGACAGCTTTTCCCAGTATTATTCCGCGGATCTTCCGAGAAATAAAGAGAAGAAGCCTGCGGCGGTGAAGCTCAAAGGGGAAAAGGTGGTCCATGAGGAAATGCACATCCTCGAGGCCGAGCTTCCGGTAAAAGAGCTACACGCCAAAGCCAGGGCAAGAGGTGTCTCCATCACGGTCTATCTCACGGCGGTTCTGCTCTGCGCGATTCACGAAGAGATCCCGAAAAATAAGCAGAAGCGGCCCATTGGCCTGATGATTCCGGTAAATTTGAGAAACTATTTTCCGTCCCAGTCCATGACAAACTTTTTCGGCTGGATCGAGATCAGCTTTGCTTTTCAGGAAGATACAACCTTTGAGGATGTGCTGGCGGATGTGAAGGAGCAGTTTAAGCGGGAGCTTACGCCGGAAAAGATCGCCATGCACATGAACGGTTATGTGCGGATTGAGAAGCATTTTCTTGTGCGGATGGTGCCCCTTGAGATCAAGCGGTATTTCCTGATGGCGGGGGCAAACCTGGGCAGCCGCTGTATCACGGCGGTCTATTCCAATATCGGTATTTTGAAATTCCCGGAGGAGTACCGGAATTATATCGAGCGGTTTGGCATCTTCGCAAGCACGGATTCCCTTCAGCTCTGTTCCTGTTCCTACGAGGGAAAAATGGTCCTGGGCTTCACCTCGAAGCTCCCGGACGACAGCATCCAGCGGAATTTCCTGCAGATCCTGAAAAAAGAGGAGATCCCCTGCAGGGAGAAAAAGAACGATTTTCCGGGTTGCAAGGAGCAGTACAAAAAGGAAGATAAAAAAGTGTTCCAGCTTTTCACCTTCCTCTGTATCGCGGCGGCCGTGCTCTGCGGCATGATCAATTATCTGACGGCGGAGACTTTAAACTGGTTCTGGTTCGCGGGAGCAGGCTGTCTCTGCACTTGGCTGATTGTGACTGTGGCTTACAGGAAGCGGCGGAATCTTCTGAAAAACGAGATGTGGCAGCTGCTTCTGGTGACAGCCATCGCCGTGCTCTGGGATATTTTCACGGGCTGGCGGGGCTGGTCGGTGGACTTTGTGTTTCCGATTGGCGCGCTGACGGTGCTCTGCTCGGTGCCGCTTATCGCGAAGGTCCAGAGGCTGGAGAGGGAAGAATATCTGTTTTATTTTATCCAGGCAGCAATGGCGGGCTGCGTGCCGATTCTTCTGGTCTGGACCGGCCTGGTGAAATTTACTTATCCGTCGGTGATCTGTGGCGGAATCAGTTTCCTGGTGCTGGCAGCGTTGTTTATTTTTGATTTGAAAGATACGATACGGGAGTTTCGGATAAAGTTGCGGATGTAAAAAAGACAGTTCCATGCAGATGAAAAATATCTGGTGGAACTGTCTTTTTTCATTTAGGGGAGTCCAAGGCTTACATCCCCGTCTCCGGGAATCGTGACAGGCGTGTCGCCGTCTTCCTCGGCCCGTCGTTCTGTATCCTGGGTCTGAGTGCTGTCAGGATCAATGACCGTCGTGCTATCAGGAGTCTGGCTGTCTTTCAGACCGTCCAGGATCGTGGCCGGTTTATGGCCGGGACAGGTCTGAGAGGGCGGCGCGCAGTTGGTGTCGTCGGTGGTATCATAGTTGTCCTCGGGCTGTTTGATGAAGACCCGGGTGACGGGGTTGCAGGTGGAGCTGGCCAGAAGGCCGGTTTCCTGGCAGACCGTGAGGGCCACATGCTTGTCGCAGGAACTCTTGGGTTCAGTGCCCCGGATGAAATACTCCTCGTAAACCTGGCTGCCTCTCGGATCCTGGTCGCAGATGCCCTCGATGGCCAGTTTGCCGGACTTCTTGCAGACCGTTGCAGTGACGATGTCCTCGGGCTGCTCGAAATCTTTTACCGGGAGATTCTGATGAATCCGGTTCATGATGGCGTTCCAGAGGATCTTGTGGTAGGTGTGATAGGTGTCGCCGTCCACGGTGGGAAGGTCGTCGTTGTTGTCGTAGCCGCCCCAGATTGTGCAGGTGTAATAGGGCGTGTAGCCGGAGAACCAGATATCTTTATAATCGGAAGTGGTTCCCGTTTTTCCTGCCACGGGCATATCGCCGAGAGAGATCAGCGTTCCGGTTCCTTTGGTCACGACGTCCTTCATGGCGCTGGTCAGAAGCCAGGCATTTCCCTCCTTTAAGACCTTCGTGGTGACAGGTGTGCGGTTGTCGATGAGGACTTCGCCGTCGGCGTTTTCAATGTGGGAGTAGAACTTCGGCTTGATGTATTCTCCCTGGTTCGCGATGGCGGCAAAAGCGCCCGTGAGCTCCAGGTTTGTGACTCCGTTTGTGATGCCGCCCAGGGCCAGAGGCTGGTTCACATCCAGGGCCTCGCTGTTTTCCAGGGTGGAGATTCCGAAGCGCTCCGCATACTGGAAACCGATGGACGGGGTGATTTCCGTCAGGCATTTGACGGCCACGATGTTGATGGAGTTCGTGATGGCCTCGCGGATCGTGGTGTAGCCGGTGTAGGTGTTGTTGCTGTCCCAGTTGTTGACGGGGACTCCGTTCCGGTAGGTGTAGGGCGCGTTGTAGTAAACGCTGGAAAGAGTCATATTGTCATAATCCAGAGCCGGAGCGTAGGTGGTAATGATTTTGAAGGTGGAACCCGGCTGGCGGGTGGTGGCGGTGGCCCGGTTCAGGGTAAGGCTCGCTTCTTTGGTTCCGCGGCCGCCCACGATGGCTTTCACATAGCCGGTGGCCTGATCCATGATGACGAGGGAGGCCTGGGGCTGTGGAGCCAGAGAAATCCGTTCGCCCAGGATCGTTTCGCCGTTGGCTGTCTTGCTCTCTTTAAAGGAAGCGAGGGCAGAGCGGGCGGAATCTTCATCGTTGAACATCAGATTAAAGGAAGAATCAAAGTTCTGGCGATACCAGGAGCGGAAATCGTCGTTTCCATAATGGATCGTTTCGCCTTCCGTGGTCTGGACGCTGAGGGCATAGTCCACGCCCACCTGGGTTCCCGAGGGGAAATTGGCAAGGTTGGAAAATTCCTCGTCACAGATCTTCTGGATTGCCATATCCTGAACGGAATAGATTTTCAGGCCCTTGGTGAACAGGATCTTATTGGCCTGCTGTTCTGTGTAGCCCTTCTGTTCCATGAGATCCTGGATGATCTGGTCGATCATGGCGTCCACATAGTAAGTGTAGATCGAAGTCTCCTCAGTCTGGGAATCCGTCTCCTGAATTCGGGAGTAAACGTCGTCCGCCACCGCCTCATCGTAGGCTTCCTGGGTAATGTAGCCCTGTTCCAGCATGTAGTCCAGAACGGTCTGACGCCGCACTGCATTTTCCTCCGGATGGGTGATGGGGTTATAGCGGGTGGGGTTCTGGGGGATACCGGCCAGCACCGCGCACTCGGAGAGATTCAGCTCGGAAACGCTTTTTCCGAAGTAACGGCGGGAGGCGGCCTGAACGCCGTAGGTGCCGGCACCGAGGTTGATGGTGTTGAGGTAATCCTCCAGAATCTGCTCCTTGCTGACCTTTTTCTCCAGCTGGAGGGCCAGGTATTGTTCCTGAAATTTCCGGCGGAAGCGGTCGATCAGGGAGGATTCGTTCATCCAGCCCGTGAAGACGCTGTTTTTCAGAAGCTGCTGGGTGATGGTGCTGGCTCCCTCGTCGAAGCGGCCGGAAGCAAGACCGTGAATGCCGGCGCGGAGAATGCCGCGGATGTCAATGCCCTTGTGCTGGTAGAAACGCTC
>OLRT01002045.1_pt1 | contig 13183 bp, 11 predicted proteins | sample 1672021 | NCBI WGS metagenome assembly OLRT01 (sample SAMEA3136637, study PRJEB25190) | human gut metagenome | reverse complement strand
TCACCAAACAGATCATCGAACTCACCGGACTCTTTGGCCTGGGTCTCGCTCTTGATGTCGATCTTGAAACCGGTCAGACGAGCTGCCAGACGGGCGTTCTGTCCTTCTTTACCGATAGCCAGAGAAAGCTGATAATCCGGAACGATAACCTTCGCCGTCTTCTCGTCGTCATCTGCGATAACGGAGATGACTTTGGCCGGGCTCAGTGCATTCTCAATGAGAATTGCATTGTTCTCGTTCCAGTTGATGATATCGATCTTCTCGCCGCGAAGCTCATTGACAATCGCATTGACTCTGGCGCCGTTGATACCAACGCAGGCTCCTACGGGATCTACGTCCGGGTTGTTGGAATAAACAGCCATCTTGGTACGGCTGCCTGCCTCACGGGCGATGCATTTGATCTCTACGGTACCGTCGCGTACCTCTGTTACCTCAGACTCAAAGAGACGTTTTACCAGCTCCGGATGGGTACGGGATACCATGATCTTCGGTCCCTTGGAGGTGTCCTTTACCTCAAGGATGTAAACCTTGATTCTCTCGGTGGGGCGGAATACCTCGCCTTTTACCATCTCGTTCTCATTGAGGATCGCATCTACCTTACCTAAGTTTACGCTGACATTTTTTCCGAGATAACGCTGAACGATACCGGTGACAACGTCACGCTCTTTTGCATAATACTCATTGTAGAGCACCTTGCGCTCTTCCTCGCGGATCTTCTGAAGGATCACGTTCTTTGCGTTCTGGGTGGCGATACGGCCGAACTCTTTGGAATGGATCTCCACGTTTACGGTATCTCCAAGCTCGTAGCTGGAACGGATCATTTTTGCCTTGGAAAGGGCAATCTCTGTCACATCATCCGTTACCTCTTCCACAACGGTCTTCTCAGCCCATACATGGAACTCGCAGGTCTCGGGATTGATGCTTACTTTTACGTTGTCAGCTTTGCCGAAATTATTCTTGCAGGCCTGGATCAGAGACTGCTCGATGGCTTCCAGCAGCGTGTCTTTGCTGATGTTTTTCTCTTTTTCCAGCAGGGTCAGCGCCTCCAACAATTCGTTATTCATTTTGAAAATTCCTCCTTAACTCAGAAATCGAAAGCCTGCCGAATCAGCGCGATATCCGTCCTGGCAAATTTCATTTCTGTTTCTTCTAATTCAATGGTCACGGATTCTTTGTCATATGCTTTCAGGACGCCGGTAAATTCCTTCTGTCCGTCTATGGCACGGAAAGTACGCACTTCTACTTCCTCTCCGAGATTTCTCTGGAAATCCTTTTCCTTTTTCAGGGGACGACCAAGTCCCGGAGAGCTGACTTCCAGAATATAGGAATCTTCAATAAAATCCTCTTCATCCAGTTTGTCGCTCAAAGCACGGCTTATTACCTCGCAGTCATTGATGGCAATGCCGCCCGGTTTGTCGATGTAGGCGCGAAGATACCAGCTTCCGCCTTCCTTCACATACTCCACATCCACCAGCTCAAATCCATGCTCCTCCATCATGGGGTTCAGGATTTCCTCCGTCTTTTTCTCATAGGTCTCTCGTTTTGTCATCTGCGCCACCTTTCCTGCCCTGTCATATGGAAAACTCCTTTGACAGTAAAAAGAGAGTGGACGAAACGCCCACTCAACTCCAGTTACAATATTATCAATTGCATTATAACACCCCGAAAAGGAAAAAGCAAGTACAAAAGTGAAAAATCCTTGTTAAACCCTGGTTTTTACTCCTTTGGTATCGCGTTTTCCGATGCGGAGGCGGTTTAAATGCACTTCTTTTTCTTTATAAAGGGCGATCGCGTCGTCACCGGCCGCCAGATAATGGACTTTTTCGATGAAATCGTCATCCGCCATCTTGATTCCCCTAACACCCACGGCGTTTTTCTTTTTCATCGGGATCTCTCCTATGGGGAAACGTAAGAAAAATCCTTGATGAGTCTGAAGGACGATCTGCTCGTACTCGCCCAGCGTTTCCACTGAGATCAGCTCATCGTCATCCATAAGCTTCGTGGCTGCGATGGCCCGTTTCGCCACATCGAGCTCGGAACCCTCCATCTGCTTGAGCATACCTTTTTTCGTTGTAAAAAGGAGAATCGACATTTTGAGTTTCTGGAGGCTCTCCACAGCCACCGCCTGCTCCTTCGTGCTGTCGTAGTTACAGAGGTTGTCGATTGGCTTTCCTTTGTCACGGAATTTTCCGTAGGGAAGATCCAGCACCTTGATGAGATGCTGCCTGCCGCTGTCGGTCAGGATCGAAATCTTGTCGGTGTTCATGACGGAAAGCACATATTTATTCTCCGCGTCCGCCGCTTCCTTGTTTCGCTCATAAACGGAAGTGTCCACGGTTCTCGCATAACCGAAACGGTCCATGAGGAAGACCACTTCCATCTCTTCCACCTTTTTCTCCTCGAAAACGGCCTCCGCCGCGTTCTCGATACCGGTTTTTCTCGGAACGGCGTACTCTTTTTTCACGGCATCCAGCTCTTTGATGATGACCCGGGCCATGGATTTATAGTTGTTCAGGATATCCTGGTACTTGTCGATATTGGCCAGCGTCGTCTCGTGCTCCTTCATCAGTGCTTCGATCTCCAGACCGATCAGCTTATAGAGACGCATCTCCAGGATGGCTGTGGCCTGATTTTCCGTGAAGCGCAGGGTTTTGGCAGCTTTCTCGGAGACCTTGCTCTTGAATTTGATACCCTCGGTGACGCCGTTTACCAGGCATTCTTTTACCTGTTTCTGGTTTTTACTGCCCCGGAGAATCTCGATGATGAGGTCGATGCAGTCGCAGGCCTTGATGAGACCTTCCTGGATCTCTTTTTTCGCCAGCTCTTTGTTGAGCAGCGTCCGGTACTTTCTTGTAGCCAGCTCAAACTGGAAATCCACATGGTAATCGATGATGGATTTGAGGCTCAGAGTCTCGGGCTTGCCGCCGGCCACCGCCAGCATGTTGACGCCGAAGGTGTCCTCGAGGCGGGTCTTCTTGTAAAGCATGTTGACGAGGTTGTCCACGTCGGCGTTTTTCCGGAGTTCAAGAACGATGCGGATGCCCTCCTTAGAGGACTGGTTGGAAATATCCACGATATCCGTCGTGACCTTGTTCTCCACCAGATTGGCCACGTCGTTCAAGAATTTGCCGATGTTGGCTCCCATCATCGTGTAGGGAATCTCAGTGATGACCAGCCGGTCCTTGCCGCCCTTGCCTTTTTCCACTTCGACACGGCCTCTCAAGCGGATCTTGCCGACGCCGGTCTCATAGATCGGGAGGAGGTCGTCCTTATTTACCACAATGCCGCCGGTAGGGAAATCCGGACCTTTGATGTACTCCATGAGTTCCCGGTTCGTGATCTGGTTGTTCCGGATCACAGCCTTCACGGCATCGATGACCTCGCCGAGGTTGTGAGGCGGTATGCTCGTCACCATGCCGACGGCGATTCCATCAGAACCGTTGACCAGAATATTCGGCACACGGACCGGAAGAACGGAAGGCTCTTTCTCCGTCTCATCGAAGTTTGGCATGAAGTCTACCGTATCTTTGTTGATATCAGCAGTCAGTTCCATGGAAATCTTACTCAGTCTTGCCTCTGTGTAACGCATAGCCGCTGCTCCGTCACCGTCCACAGAGCCGAAGTTTCCATGTCCGTCAACGAGCGGATATCTGGTAGACCATTCCTGAGCCATATTAACCAATGCTCCGTAAATGGAACTATCACCGTGCGGATGATATTTACCCATTGTATCACCGACGATACGGGCTGATTTTCTGTGCGGTTTATCCGGTCCATTGTTCAGCTCGATCATGGAGTAAAGAATTCTTCTCTGTACAGGTTTCAATCCGTCTCTTACATCTGGAAGCGCACGGGAAGCAATAACACTCATGGCATAATCGATATAGGAGGTCTCCATCGTTTTCTTTAGGTCGACCTCATGGACTTTATCAAAAATATTGTCTTCCATTTATCTATTTTCCTTTCTGCAAAGCGAAAATATTTCGCTGATATTTAAATGTCAGGTTTAAATGTCAAGATTCTGTACATACTGTGCATTTTCTTCGATGAACTCACGTCTTGGCTCTACCTTATCTCCCATCAGTGTTGTAAATGTGAGATCCAGCTCGCTTGCTGTCTCATCATCCATTGTGACACGAAGGAGTACGCGGTGCTCCGGATCCATAGTGGTATCCCAAAGCTGCTCTGCATCCATCTCTCCAAGACCTTTGTAACGCTGAATTTTATTATTATTATCACGCCCAACTTCCTGCAAAATGCTGTCAAGTTCTTCGTCGCTGTATGCATACCAAACTTTTTTATTTCTTTCGAGCTTATAAAGTGGCGGCTGTGCCAGATACACGTATCCTTCTTTGATCAGATCTGGCATAAATCTGTACATAAATGTCAGAAGCAGTGTACTGATATGTGCTCCATCCACGTCGGCATCGGTCATGATGATGATCTTGTGATAACGTAATTTGCTGATATCAAATTCTTCATGGATTCCGGTTCCAAATGCCGTGATCATGGCTTTGATCTCCGCATTTCCATAAATTCGATCCAGTCTTGCCTTCTCAACATTGAGGATCTTACCACGAAGTGGAAGGATGGCCTGTGTTGCACGGTCTCTGGCTGTCTTTGCGGAACCACCGGCGGAGTCTCCCTCTACGATGTAGATTTCGCATTTTTCCGGATTCTTGTCAGAACAGTCTGCAAGCTTACCAGGAAGTGACATACCATCAAGGGCTGATTTCCTTCTTGTCAGATCTCTCGCTTTTCTTGCAGCCTCTCTCGCACGCTGTGCCATCACAGACTTCTCAACTGTTACTTTAGCGACCTGAGGATTCTGTTCCAGGAAAATCTGAAGCTGTTCACTGACAACATTATCAACTGCTCCTCTTGCCTCACTGTTTCCAAGTTTCTGCTTTGTCTGACCTTCGAATTGAGGATCCTCGATCTTGACACTGATAATTGCAGTCAGTCCCTCACGGATATCCTCACCTGTCAGGTTCGGCTCATTATCTTTTAAAAGTTTATTCTTTCTTGCATAATCATTAAATGTCTTTGTTAACGCATTTCTAAATCCGACAATATGAGTTCCACCTTCCGGAGTCGTAATATTATTTACAAATCCGTAGCTATTCTCATTGTAGGAATCATTGTGCTGCATTGCAACTTCAACAGATACATTGTTGACGATTCCCTCACAGTAAATGATCTGCTCGTAAAGCGGAGTCGTACTGCGGTTCAGATACTCAACAAATTCTTTGATTCCACCTTCGTAGTGGAAAGTCTTCTCAATCGGCTCTTGTGGTCTTTCATCGCGAAGAACGATCTTCAGTCCCTTTGTCAGAAATGCCATCTCACGGAATCTCTGCTGTAAAATGCTGTAATCAAAGATTGTTGTCTCAAAAATCTCTCCATCCGGCAGGAATGTGACCTTTGTTCCTGTCTTTCCCGGCTCACATTCTCCGATGACTTCCAGCTTCTTTGCAACTTTTCCTCGCTCATAGCGCTGTCTGTATACTTTTCCTTCGTGACAGATTTCAACTTCCAGCCAGACAGAAAGCGCATTTACAACAGATGCACCTACTCCATGAAGTCCTCCGGATACCTTGTATCCTCCACCACCGAATTTTCCTCCGGCATGAAGCACCGTAAATACGACTTCAACTGCCGGAAGTCCTGATTTATGGTTGATTCCGACCGGAATTCCACGTCCATTATCTGTGACAGTAACGGAATTATCCGGATTGATCGTTACGTGAATGGTATCACAGAATCCTGCCAACGCCTCATCAACCGCATTATCAACAATCTCATATACCAGATGATGAAGACCTCTTGATGAGGTACTTCCAATATACATTCCCGGACGCTTTCTTACAGCTTCCAGTCCTTCCAGTATCTGAATTTCGTCTGCGCCATATTCGTGCTGTACCTTTTCTGTAGCCATGCTAATCCTCCTAGTTTTCCTTTATCACTTGTCCGTTCTGGACATGAAATACTTTATTGACTTCAAATCTATGATTTACAAATTCATCCACTCCTGTACAGGTAATGAGTGTCTGTATATCATGAATACTGTCTAATAAATAGTTTTGCCTGTGTTTGTCAAGTTCAGACAACACATCGTCAAGTAACAGAACCGGTGTGTCTCCGATCACTCTTTTCACCAGCTCGATTTCTGCCAGTTTCAATGACAATGCTGCGGTCCTTTGCTGTCCCTGGGATCCGAATCTCCGGATGTCCAGATTCCCGACCATAAAACAGACGTCGTCTCGATGAGGCCCTACCGAAGTACTCTTCATCCTGATATCTCGCTGTCTGTTCATCTCAAGAGCCTGCTCAAGAGACATGTTTTTCGTACTCGGTTCGTAAATCAGACGGATTTCTTCCTTACCGCCAGTCAGTTTCTTATGTATTCCGGAAACAATTTCGTTCATTTCGTCAACAAATTGTTTCCTCCTCGCAATGATTGCATTGCCATACTGAACAAGCTGGAGATCCCAGATGTCCAGAGTCTCCATTGCATCTTGCCGGTATGCACTGTCTTTTAGTAAATGATTTCTCTGATTTACGATCCGACTGTAATTGGATAAATGATTAAAATATACTTTATCAAGCTGTGACAGCTCTAAATCTATGAACTTTCTTCTTCCCGCCGGACCATTTTTTATAATGTTCAGATCTTCCGGTGAAAAAAATACGAGATTTACAATGCCAAATAATTCTCCGGCTTTGCGTATCGGAATCTTATTAATAGCAACACCTTTCGGCCGGTTCTTTTTCAGATGCATGTCAATCTGATCCTGAATCCCACGTTTTTCAACAATCACCTCAATGTGTGATTCCTCTGCCCCGAACTGGATCATATCCCGGTCTTTGCTCCCTCTGTGGGACTTCGTCGTCCCGGACAGATAGACAGCCTCCAGAATATTCGTCTTTCCCTGGGCATTATCCCCGTAGAAAATGTTGGTGCTGCCATCAAATTCCAGATTCAAAAGTTCGTAGTTTCTAAAATTTTTCAGTTTCAAAGATTTAATCTTCAATTTTGATTTCTTCTCCGCCAAATGATACAACATCCCCGCCGTATAATTTTCTTCCACGGCGAGTATCAATTTCTCCATTTACAGACACCTGTCCGTCCTGGATGACTTCTTTTGCCTCGACGCCCGATTCAACAAGACCGGCTGCTTTTAATGCCTGCCCAAGCTTTATAAATTCATCACGCAATTTGATTGTTTCCATAGTCGCTCCTTTATATTTACAAAAAATGAATAAATGTATAATTATTCATGCATTTCTATGAATAATATTAGTGTTTTTGTATAATTATGCACTTATTATACATTTGCATTAAAGTTTACAGGAAGGATAAGATAAATATAGCTTTCTGTCTCATCCTTGATGAAGCAAGGTGCTTTTGCATTCATCAGATAAAGTGTAACCTCTTCATCATCAATAACACGCAGTGCATCAATCAGGAATTTCGGATTGAATCCGATCAGAAGATCTTTTCCATCCTTGGAAATCATAATCTCTTCATTCATGGATCCAATCTGAGATTTGATTTTTAACTCCATCATTTCATCCTGGATGTCAATGATGATCGGTTTTTTATCTCCTTCTTTGATGAGAAGTGTTGCGCGGTCGATACAATTTAAGAATTCTTTTTTGTTAATTCTTACTTTTGTATCGTAATCACTGGACAGCATCTGATCAATTTTAAAATAATCGCCTTCAATAAGTCTGGAAACAACGATTGTATTGTCAAATTCAAATACAATATGGTTATTTGTATAAGAAATTTCAACCATACTCTCAGCTTCTCCGGATAAAATTTTGCTAATTTCAATTAAAGTTTTACCAGGTACAACCATCTTATAATCACTTACTGGATTTTTCAATTCAATTTTACGGATAGAAATTCGATGTCCATCCAAAGATGCAACTCTTAAAACATTATCTTTTATTTCAAATAATTCTCCGGTCATTAATTTGTTGCTTTCTGTATCAGCAATAGAAAAGATAGTCTGGCGAATTACTTCTTTCAAAGTAAACTGTGAAATTGCTATGGAATCATCTTTCTCAATAATTGGAAGATAAGCAAATTCATTGCCAGGTTTTCCGGAAATATCAAATTTTGCTTTTTCACACACAATAGTTGTCTGAAGTCTGTCATCAGTTTCTATAGAAACTTCATTATCCGGAAGTTTTCTAACAATTTCAGAAAAAATCTTTGCATCAATGGCAATCATACCACGATCAATGATCTCACCTGCAATTTCTGTCTGGATGCCAAGTTCCATATCGTTGGCAGTCAACTTAATAATGTCAGTAGTGGCATCAATTAAGATACATTCCAATATTGGCATTGTTGTTTTTCCTGGAACAGCTTTAGAAACAATATTAACTCCTTTTACAAGGTCTGATTTGTTACATACGATTTTCATATGTGTAAAACTCCTTTCCCACGTTACGCATATATAGAAATAAATAAATTTTTTCCGCCTTATTCGCCTTAGGGGCTGTGGATAAGAGGAAAACCCCTGCGCGCCCAGTAAACTCAGGCGTTTCGCGCTTTGATAAGTCTGTGAAATTAAACTGGAAAATGTGTGGAACTGCTTTGGAAAACATTTTTGTTGCTTTTTGAAAAAATGGAAAAAAAATCACTTCTCCACACCATATCCAAATAAATCGGAGGATTTTCCACGCACTGTCCACATACTATCCACACAAGTATCCAAAAATGTGGATAATGTGGATAAATTGTGGATAACTATATGGAAAATCCTAAGCCGGGTTGATTTTCTTCTTTATTATATTGATTGTATTCGCCATCATCTCATCTGATTCGATATCCTTGGCGATCTTTTCTACTCCATATTTGACAGTAGAGTGGTCTTTACCTCCAAGAACTGCACCAATTCCTTTCAGGGCAGTATCAGTCATAGTACGCATCAGATACATACAGATCTGACGTGGAACGGCAATCTCCGAATCACGTTTTTTGCTTTTAAGGTCAGCAACGGTGATACCAAAATGATCCGCAACGATATCAAGTATCAGTTCCGGAGTAACTTCTCTTCTATTATCAGAAGAAATAATATCTTTTAATGCTTCTGCTGCAAGAGCAATATCAATCGGATTATTATTGTTGTTGAGCTTATAGAGGGCAATGAGTTTATTCAGAGAACCTTCCAGCTCACGGATGTTAGATTTGACGTTGGCTGCAATATAGTCCAGTACATCATTCTTAATGTTATATTTTTCCAGATGATCCAATTCGATCTTCTTCTGGAGAATTGCCATACGTGTCTCATAATCCGGAGATGAGATATCAGCAATGAGACCCCACTCAAAACGTGTGCGGAGTCTGGATTCCAGTGTCTCGATATCTTTCGGAGGTTTATCACTGGAGATTATGATCTGTTTTCCAAGTGTATGAAGGTGATTGAAAGTATGGAAGAACTCTTCCTGAGTACTTTCTTTACCTATTATAAACTGAATATCGTCAATCAACAGAACATCAATGTTCCTGTATTTATCACGGAAGTTCAGCATGGCAGATTCATTACCGGCTGTTTTACCATTCCTCAGGGCATCAATCAGTTCGTTGGTGAACGTCTCACTGGTTACATATAATACTTTTTTCTTCGGATTCTTGTCCAAAATGAAGTGTGCAATGGAATGCATCAAATGGGTTTTTCCAAGTCCAACACCTCCATATAAAAAGAGAGGGTTGTACACTTCACCGGGAGATTCGGCAACGGCCAGTGAAGCTGCATGAGCGAAGTTGTTATTTCCGCCTACAACAAAAGTATCAAAAGTATATTTTGGATTCAGCCCTGCTTTCTCTGCTAAGGACTTCGTCTTTTTCTTTTGACCGTTATCAATAGATGCATTATGAATTTCATTCAGTTTATCGTCATCTTCCGATACAAACTGTATCTCGTACTCTTTGCCTGTAATCTCAGCAATACATACCATGAGTGGGAGACGGTACTTCTTATCGATGTATTCAACACTGGAATCCTTGTTCACAAGAATATAAGCAGTGTCATCGATGACATCGTAAACTTTCAGCGGCTTTATCCACGTATTAAAGGATACATTCAGCAGCTCGTGTTCCACTCGTAAATGTTCGATGATCTCAGGCCATTTTTCTTTCACTTCGTTCATTTTAAACAAACTCCTACTTCCCAAGTCTACTCTTTATCTATTTTACATCAAAATATGTATTTAAGCAATTAAAAAGTAAAGAAAATCATCGGTAATGCTTGACGTATCAAGATTTTTTTTATATAATCAAAGCTGATGTCTTAAGAAAAAATATGGGGCAACCCTTGGAAAAATATAAGGAGGTGGATATCTATGAAAATGACATTCCAGCCAAAAAAGAGACAAAGATCTAAAGTACATGGTTTCAGATCAAGAATGAGTACTGCAGGCGGAAGAAAAGTACTTGCAGCAAGAAGAGCAAAAGGAAGAAAGAAATTATCAGCGTAGGCCGCATATATGTGGCCTTTTCTTCTTTCAAAAAATAGGAGATTAAAGCATGAAATATTCCGAATCATTGAAAAAACATAAGGATTTTCAACATGTATATAAAAAAGGAAGTTCTTATGCGAACAAGTATCTTGTCATGTATGTACTGGAGAATCAGACGGAAGGTAATCGATTGGGAATATCTGTAAGTAAAAAAGTGGGAAACAGTATCGTAAGACACCGATTAACTAGGTTGATCCGAGAGAGTTATCGGCTACAAGAAGACATGTTCAGCAGTGGGCGCGATATCGTAGTTATCGCAAGAGGTGCAGCTAAGGGTAAGAATTACCGCGACATAGAGAGCGCACTGATCCACCTGGCACGTCTTCATAATATATATAAGGGGTAATTGCGTGATGAAAAAGATTCTGCTTGGTATCATCAGATTCTATCAAAAGTATTTATCAGGAGCAAAGGGATATTCTTCCTGTAAGTATTATCCGACCTGTTCCAGATATGCGATAGAAGCAATTGAAAAGTACGGGGCCTTTAAGGGAGGTCTTCTTGCTGCCTGGAGAATTTTGCGTTGCAATCCTTTTTCAAAAGGAGGATATGACCCTGTTCCTTAAAAAGAATTACAAAATCCGATGGAGGAAAAAGAGATGGTAGGAAGTTTACTAAGTGCAGCAAATTGGCCGATTGTCGGACAGATCTGCTGGGTATTAGGTAAAGTCATGAATTTTATCTATACGATGTTAGATGGCGCACTTCCAAGTGACACCGGTCTGGTTGGTATATCTATTATCCTGTATACGATTCTTGTATATACCCTGATGCTGCCGATGACAATTAATCAGCAGAGATCATCTAAGATGCAGGCCGTTGTACAGCCGGAAGTCATGGCTATCCAGAAGAAGTACAAGAACAAAAAAGATCAGGCTTCAATGCTGAAACAGCAGGAAGAGATACAGCAGGTGTATGACAAGTATGGTGTATCCATGATGGGAGGATGCCTTCCGTTACTGATCCAGATGCCGTTTTTGTTCGCATTGTATCCGGTCATTTACAGAATTTCTGATTACGTACCAAATATTACAGCTCAGGCAAATAAATTTCTCACAATTCCGGATATGACAATCACTCCGGGTAACATGCTTAGCATGGCAAAAAGCGGAGAGACAATGGGATATTCAGCGGCAGCGCTGGTTATCACAGCAATTTTACTTCCGGTATTATCTGCATTTACACAGTATCTGAATATGAAACTGTCTATGGCAGTAAATGGTTCTAACAGACCGGCAGATAAAGATGACCCGACAGCAGCAACAATGAGAACTATGAATATGACAATGCCTCTGTTCTCACTGGTTATGGTATTTACATTACCGACTGGTATCGGTATATACTGGATCGTCAGTGCAATCGTACGTATGGTTCAGCAGGTATTTATCAACAAACATCTCAGTAAGATGTCAGTGGATGACATGATCGAGAAGAATAAAGAAAAAGCGCAGAAGAAGAAAGAAAAACGTGGCGAAAAAGCAGAGAAGATTAACGCTATGGCTCAGACAAATACAAAGAGCATCAAATCTTCTGCAACAAAAAGTTCTTCTATGTCTAATATAGAAAGAGAAGAAAAGCTCGAAAAAGCAAGAGCAAATGCGAAACCGGGAAGTCTTGCTTCAAAAGCCAACATGGTTAAGAATTTTAATGAGAATAAGTAAGGGGGCATATATTCATGGATTACATTACTGTAACAGCAAAGAATCTTGATGATGCGATTACAGAAGCGTTAGTTCAGTTAGAAGTAACAAGTGATCGTCTTGATTATGAAGTTATCGAAAAAGGAAGCGATGGTTTCCTTGGATTCGGTAGAAAACAGGCCGTTATCAAAGCCCGCAGAAAAGAAGAGCCTGTAGTCGAAGTAAAAGCTGAGAAAAAAGAAGAGAAACCTGTAAAGGTCGAGCAGGCAGCAAAAGTTGAGAAGACAGAGCATGCAGAAAAAAAAGAACTAGTAAAAACTGAGACTAAGAATGAATTTAAGAAAGAGCATAAGAAAGAGAAAGATTTCAAAAAAGCTCCGAAAAAAGAAGTAAGAGAAGAGACAGAACTTGCAAAAGTTGAGCCGGCTACAATTGAAGCTTGTGAGAAATTTGTAGAAGATGTTCTGAATGCCATGAATATGGAAGAGGTAAAGGTTACTTCTACAGTTGATGAGGAAGGTGCACTGAGCATCACTATGGAAGGTAAGAACATGGGTATCCTGATCGGTAAGAGAGGACAGACACTGGATTCTCTTCAGTATCTTACCAATCGTGTAGCTAACAAGATGCAGGATGGATACGTTCGTGTAAAACTTGACACAGAGGATTATAGAAGAAGAAGAAAAGAGACTCTTGAGAATCTTGCAAAGAACATTGCAAGCAAAGTAAAGAGAACAAGAAGAACAGTTGCACTTGAGCCAATGAATCCATATGAGAGAAGAATCATTCACTCAGCACTGCAGTCTGATCCGGCTGTATCTACACACAGTGAAGGTGAAGAGCCTTACAGAAAAGTCGTTGTAACACTGGCAAGAAGATCCGGTGGCTCTCATAATTACGAGAAATACGACAAATAGAAGATAAAATTACAAAGCAGGGGTTTAAAAAACCTCTGCTTTTTTGTACAATAAAATAATGATGCCAGGATAATTCTACGATATAGCATC
>OLRT01002037.1_pt1 | contig 13220 bp, 16 predicted proteins | sample 1672021 | NCBI WGS metagenome assembly OLRT01 (sample SAMEA3136637, study PRJEB25190) | human gut metagenome | reverse complement strand
GATGGTCTTCATGTCTGGCCTCTTCCTCTTGGTTTTTTGCAGTCTATAAACGAAAACGCGGCTATATTCACACGCCCAGTAACATGCGCTGGAAGATTGCAATCGTTCCGTTACACGAGCAAAGGAGTTCCATCGTGCTGACGCTTGAAACGTTCGAAGAAGCCGCCGAGAAAGTGCGGGAGGTCACGCTCGAGACCAAGCTCATCCGAAGCCCGTACTTCAGCCACCTCACGGGCAATCAGGTCTACTTCAAGCCGGAGAACCTGCAGCGCACCGGTGCCTACAAGGTACGCGGCGCCTACTACAAGATTTCTACGCTCTCCGACGAGGAGCGCTCGAGGGGCCTTATCACGGCAAGCGCGGGCAACCACGCGCAGGGCGTCGCCTACGCCGCACGCCATTACGGCGTGAAGGCCACTATCGTCATGCCCACCACCACGCCGCTCATCAAGGTTGAGCGCACGAAAGCGCTCGGCGCCGACGTGGTGTTGGCCGGCAACGTCTACGACGAGGCCTACGAGCACGCGCTGAAGCTGGCCGAAGAAAACGGCTACACGTTCATCCACCCGTTCAACGACCTGGGCGTTGCCACGGGCCAGGGCACCATCGCCATGGAAATCGTGCAGGAGCTGCCGCTGGTCGACTACATCCTGGTGCCCATCGGCGGCGGCGGACTGGCCACGGGCGTGTCCACGCTGGCCAAGCTGCTGAACCCGCACATCAAGGTCATCGGCGTGGAGCCCGCCGGCGCCGCTTGCATGAAAGCCTCGCTTGAAGCCGGCCACGTGGTGAAGCTGCCCAGCGCGAACACCATCGCCGACGGCACCGCCGTGCTTGAGCCGGGCGACAAGATCTTCCCCTACATCCAGCAAAACCTCGACGGCATCATCACCGTTGACGACGAAGAGATCATCGTGGCCTTCCTGGACATGGTGGAGAACCACAAGATGATCGTGGAGAACTCCGGCCTGCTGACCGTGGCCGCCCTGCGTCACCTTGATTTCGAAGGCAAAAAGGTTGTGTCCATCCTGTCCGGCGGCAACATGGACGTCATCACCATGTCGTCGGTGGTGCAGCACGGCCTCATCCAGCGCGACCGCATCTTCACCGTCAGCGTGCTTCTGCCCGACCGCCCCGGCGAACTGGTGCGCGTGGCGTCGGTCGTCGCTGACAACAAAGGCAACGTCATCCGCCTCGACCACAACCAATTCGTCAGCACGAACCGCCAGGCCGCCGTGGAGCTGCGCGTCACCATCGAGGCGTTCGGTCCCGATCACAAGAAGCAGATCGTCAAGGCACTTGAGGACGAAGGCTTCCGCCCGAAGCTTATCCAGGCGCACCTGTAAGCACCCGCGGGTCTACCCGCGCGCAGCATAACGCCGCAAAGGCCCCTGACCTCGCGTTTCTAAAACGCTGCAGGTCGGGGGCTTGTTTGTTGCCCGCCAAGGTTCCGAAAAGCCCCGCGCACGCCGGGTGAGCAGCGCCGCTGGACCTACGGCAACGCAACGGGCAAAGGCGTCAGCAGGCAAAGATTATCCGAAACTAGCAACGCCGCAAAGCTCGAACCCTTGGCATACTCGCTCCCACAACCATAACGCTTGTGTTTGTGGGAGCGTAAGTCCGGCACGTCAGCCATCCATGCGCGCCATTCTTGCGACCATCAAGTGCCGAAACTCCCCCTGAAGCCTCTTTGCTGTCGCATTGAGCGCGAACTCCCGCTAGTTTGTGTTTTAACATCATTGCGTTGATTATCGAAGCATCTCGGTTACACGTTTCCCCATGTCACGGCCACGCCAGCACTTGCGTTACCAAGCGAAAACGCCGCAAAACGCAAACTAATGGGAGTTTGCGCTCACAAGCGCAGCGCAACAAGCAATTCCCCACAGACCGGACGACCGATCACACCCGCTCACGTTGCTTCGCGGTCGATTTGCAATGTTTTTCAAAATGTAAGTTGACTACGGATTACTTATTGTTACTATGTTAGCCGTTTCGTACTTTAGGAGGCAGCATGAGAACAACCGCAGCTAGCAATTTGCTTGAGCGAAAACTCGTCCACCACTGCTCCCCCACGCTTGCAGGGCTGAAGCCGGCGAATCTTTTTGTGTGCCGTGAAGGGATCGAGCGCGACGACAATCCCGGAATGCGCACGCAAAATAGCCGCCTGAACTCGGGATCCAGCGCGCTCGCACCCGAGCCGTGCCGGTTCGCCCGCGAACTTGCCGCATGCCGCGCAAAGCTTGAGCCCTGCGGCGTTCGCATCGAAGTGCTGGCGCGCCGCAAAACCGGGCTACTGTTGTACGTATACCGTCCAACTATGTTGAAGGCAAGCCTTTCGCAGCCCAACATTGCCCAGTACCTGCAAAGCGAGGGCTACAACCCTGCCGACCTTTCTGCCTGCATCCTGAAACTGCACCGCCGCATCTGCGGCACCGACCTTGCCGCCACGCTTTCGGAAAGTTGCGCATTCCCCCACGAAATCGGTTTCTTCTTGGGCTACCCCTTCGACGACGTCATCGGTTTTATCGAGAACAAGGGCGAAAACTGCCTGTGCACCGGCTGCTGGAAGGTGTACAGCCGGCAACGCGACGCGCAAGCGTGCTTCTGCTGCTACAAAACGTGCACCTCGGCCTACGAAGACCTGTACGACGAGGGCGTGCCCATTGACTGCCTTGCCACGCTCGACGACAACTTTCCCGCAGCCGAGGCATTCGCCGCAGCAGGCTGAAGGCCAAAGGCCCTGCGCCTTGCGCCCGGCGCGCTTGAGCAGCGCCCCGGTCGTTCGGCACAGACCGACATTTCGCACGCAAACGAAAGGATTTTCCCATGAGCAAAGTAGCAGTGGTTTTCTGGAGCGGCACGGGCAACACCGAGGCCATGGCCGATCTGGTGGCACAGGGCGCACGCGCCGCAGGAGCAACCGCAGACATCATCCAGTGCGGCGACTTCAGCGCTGACCGCATTGCCGACTACGACGCCTTCGCGTTCGGCTGCCCCGCCATGGGTGACGAAGAGCTTGAGGACGGCGAATTCCTGCCTATGTACGACGAAGTTGAGCCGGCGCTTTCCGGCCAGAAGGTGGCGTTGTTCGGTTCTTACGACTGGAACGACGGCGAATGGATGGAGCTGTGGGAGCAGCGCGCCGAGGAAGCCGGCTTGAACGTGGTGGATAGCGTCATCGCGAAAGACTATCCTGACGACGATGCCACAACCGACTGCATGCGTCTTGGGGCGCAATTAGCATAACGCAGCGGCGGCTAGACCACTTGCAAAGCGCTGGTCTAGCCGCTATTTCGATTTCTCGCCGCGTCTCTTATCGTTGCATCACGTAGTAGCCGGCATCGCGCAAAACGTCTTTCGCACGCTCCATGTCAAGCGGCTGCTTGGACAGCACGTGGGCATTCTTTTCCGCAAGGCTGACGCGCGCCCACACGCCATCGATGCTGTTCAGCGCATTCTCCACAGCAGCCACGCACTTTTCGCAAGTCATGCCGCCAACAGGCACATCGGTGGTGTACGGATAGTTCGCCTCGTCGGTATCAGTCACGCGCACGCGGCGGGCCTTCTTCGCGCTTTTCTTGCCGCAGCACGACCCATCGCCGGAAAACGTGCGGATAGCCTGCCGCCCAGCAAAAAAACCAGCGACAACGATTGCTATGCAGATAATCACGGTTGCGACCATAGTTTCCTCCTTATAACTTCTGAAACTTAACCGATTGTAACACTTTGGCGCAATCAGGCCATTTACTTCTGCTTCTTCAGCGTGGCGGGCCATTGGATGGAAATCCTTTACCGCAGCTTTATGAACATCTTCGGCATCGTGGACGCCGATTCGCCGGTGTGAGACGACCCCCTGTATCCGTTCATGGTATACGGCACCGGCGTGCTGGTATGCGCCATCGCCCTGGTGCCGTTGCGCATCCAGCTGGTAAAACGCCGCAAAACCATGTGGGCGCCGCACTGGAATGCTTCGTCACCACCGTGCTGGTGTGCATGGCTATGGAGCTTGCCATGGGCTTTCTGCTCAACCAGCCCGATGCCGCGGGCAACTACCCGCTGTGGGACAACTCGCAACTGCCCGGCAACATTTTGGGCCAGGCGTTGATCGTGAACGACATCGGCTTGGGCGCCGTGGCCATGCTGTACACGTGGGCCATCTACCCGCTGTGCCAAAAGGCGTTGGCGAAGGTGCCCATCCGCATCATGCACCCGATTGCGGCAATCGTTGTTGTGGGCTTTGTAGCGCTGTGCGTGGTGAAATTCTCGTAAGTACGGCAACACCGCCGCACGTTTGACAGCGTTTTCCGAAATTAGTTACCGAGAACGCAGGCACGCTTGGCATCATTCGCACCGCCCCACAGCAAGGCCTTCGCGTTGACATAGCACAGCGCTATCGCAAAGAGCACATCGTAACATTTGCCGTTTTCCCTGGTCAAAATCTCTTTTCGCCCGTAAGACCTACAATTTTGCTAGGCTTATCGCTCATCACGCGCGCCGGGTATCGATAATTCGAAATACCCGGCGCGCGGAATCTCCTATATTCCTATTGACCCACTTCCTTTGCTTCGGTATAACTAACAACCGTCATCACGTTATACAAAAACAAGAAAGCAATAGTCATCGGTTAAGGAGATAACGAAATGTCTGAGAAAGCGAAGTACGCCTTTGAAACCCTGCAGGTCCACGCCGGCCAGGAGCAGCCCGATCCAGCCACCGATTCCCGCGCCGTGCCGATCTACCTGACGTCGTCCTACGTGTTCAAGGACGCCGCCACCGCTGCCGGCCGCTTCGGCCTGACCGAGCCCGGCAACATCTACAGCCGCCTGACCAACCCCACCGTCAGCATCTTCGAAGAGCGCGTTGCCGCGCTTGAGGGAGGCGTTGGGTCCCTGGGCGTTGCCACCGGTTCTGCTGCCATCACCATCGCCGTGCAGAACATCGCCACGGCTGGCGACCACATCGTGTCCTCCACGAACCTGTACGGCGGCACGCTGAACCTGTTCGAGCACACACTGGCTGATCAGGGCCTTTCCACCACGTTCGTCAACCCCGCCGACCTGGACGCCGTTGAGGCCGCCATCCAGGACAACACGAAGCTGTTGTACGCCGAAACGCTGGGCAACCCCAACTCCGACGTGCTTGACCTTGAGGCTTGGGCCGACATCGCGCATCGTCACAACGTGCCGCTTATCGTTGACGCCACCTTCTCCACGCCCTACCTGCTGCGCCCCATCGAGCACGGCGCCGACGTCGTCGTGCATTCCGCTACGAAGTTCATCGGCGGCCACGGCACGGCCATGGGCGGCGTGATCACCGACGCTGGCAAGTTCGACTGGGCCGCCAACGCCGATAAATTCCCCGGCGTTGCCAAGCCCAACCCCAGCTATCACGGCGTGGTGTTCACCGAAGCCGCCGGCGAGGCTGCCTACATCACGAAGGCCCGCGCCACGCTGCTGCGCGACCAGGGCGCAACGCTTTCGCCGTTCAACGCCTGGCTGCTGCTGCTCGGCCTTGAGACGCTGTCCCTGCGCGTCGATCGCCACGTGGAGAACGCGCTGAAGGTTGTCGAGTTCCTGAACAACCACCCGCAGGTTGCTTCCGTGAACCACCCGTCGCTGGCCACCGGCCGCGCCAAGGAGCTGTACGACCAGTACTATCCCAATGGCGCCGGCTCCATCTTCACGTTCGATGTGAAGGGCACGGCCGACGATGCCCGCAAGTTCACTGAAAGCCTGAGCCTATTCAGCCTACTGGCCAACGTTGCTGACGTGAAGTCCCTGGTCATCCACCCGGCTTCCACCACGCACTCCCAGCTGACCGAAGAGGAGCTGCTGGCCGCCGGCATCAAGCCCACCACCGTGCGCCTGTCCATCGGCACCGAGAACATCGATGACATCATCGCCGACCTGGCCGCCGGCTTCGAAGCCATCAAGTAGCCTATCCCTCAGCAAGCGCGAAGGCGAATCGCCGCGCTGACGTGCTCTGCATGTTTCCCTGGCTGCACGAGCTTGGCCTTTGGCAGCCAAGCAAAAGCCCGCTCAACTCCCCATTGAGCGGGCTTTCTTGTATTTGCGAGCCGTTTGACCAGGGCTGCAAGAGGAAAAGAGCGAAGGCCGGAGACGCCGCCGTTTAACGAACCCGCGACACCGCAGGCAATTTAACTAGACCGGAGCAGCCAGCAGCCGCGGCGCCGCGGGCGACCAGACGCAACCAATACCCGGGCAGTCGCGTTTCCAAAACCAGCGCGAAAGCGATTGTTGCTACAGCAAGAACCCAACCGCACCCAGCGCAATGCCCAGCACGGCGCCGGCAACCACATCGCGCGGAAAATGCACGCCCGACACCACGCGAATGACGGCAAGCGCAACGCCCGCCGCCAGCATAGCCGGCCCTGCCCACGCAAGCGGGCACCACACGCAAAACGTCATGGCTATCACGAAGATGCTGAACGTGTGCCTGCTGGGAAACGAATTGCCCTGCGTATCTTTCGCGATGACGGGCGCCGCATCGAACACTTCGTAGGGACGCGGCGCGTTGATAGCTTTACGCAAGGCAGTGACCAGCACGAACGATACGCCTGGCGCCAACAGCGCGCACAGCAGCGGCTTTGCCGGCCAGCCAAACGCAATCTGCCGCACAGCAAGCCATGCGAGCAGGCACGGATACGCCACATACACGGCATTCGTGATGGCCTTGTTCGCCAGCACAACTGCACGTGCCGCAGCCGGCCGCGCCCGCAGCGCATTCGTCATGCGTATGTACGTCGATTTCCTCATGCCCTTCCCTAGCGGTTGTTCACCGCTTCCGGATGCAAATCGTGGTTCGCCAGGCGGTCCCACGCAACCTGCTCCCAGCGCGTGCCGGGCTTGCCGTAGTTGCAGTACGGGTCGATGGAAATGCCGCCGCGCGGCAGGAACTTGCCCCACACCTCGATGTACTTCGGGTCCATCAGCGCAATGAGGTCCTTCATGATGACGTTGACGCAATCCTCATGGAAGTCCCCATGGTTGCGGAAGCTGAACAGGTACAGCTTCAGGCTTTTGCTTTCCACCATGCGGATGTTCGGCACGTACGAGATGTAGATGGTGGCGAAGTCGGGCTGGCCGGTGATCGGGCACAACGCCGTGAATTCCGGACAGTTGAACTTCACGAAGTAATCATTGCCCGGGTGCTTGTTCTCGAACGTCTCAAGCACGCTGGGGTCGTACGTTTGCGGATATTGCACGCCCTGGTTGCCCAAAAGCGACAGGTCGTCAGCGCCTTCGCGCGTAGGTTTTTCGTTCGTCATAAGATTCCTTTCAAGCGCGGACACGTTACGCGCATATCGTGTTATCTGCAAATGAGATGACCTTGAGAAGAAACCGCAGCTTCGATATCTTCTGCCGCCAAGAGGCCCCGCAGTTGCTGCAGCTACATTTACCCGAAGGTACTGCGGCCTAATTGCTCGGCAAGGCCGCAGCGCCAAGCCCTATTTGCCCGCTTGCGCGCGCTGTGCGTCAAGCACATCAAGCAGCGGGTCGCGCACGCCGTTCAGCTCGAACGCGCGATTGCGATCGATGCATGTGCCGCATGCGCCGCACGGGTAGTTGCCGCCCTCGTAGCAGCTCCATGTCAGTTCATAGGGAACGCCCAGCTCAAGGCCGCGTTTCACGATATCGGCCTTCGACCATTCCACGAACGGCGCCTCCATGCGCAGCTCGCCGCCCGTGCCCTCCATGATGGCAAGGTTCATGGCGTACACGAACTCCAGCGAGCAGTCGGGGTACGCGTTGCCCGCCCAGTCGTCGTGGTGCGCGCCGTAATACAGCACGCTTGCGCCCAGCGACAGCGCCATGGACGCGGCCGACGACAGGAACAGCCCGTTGCGAAACGGCACGTACGTGCTGACCGGCGCGCCGTTGCTTTCGTCAAGCTGCTCGGCATAGCTTTCCTCGGGAACCTGGTCGGTGGAGTGCGCAAGCAGGCTGCAGTTGCTGTCGGCAAAAATGGCCGACAGATCCAAAAACCGCTGCTCAACGCCGTAATACGCCGCAACAGCCTTCGCACTTTCAATCTCTTTCTCGTGGCGTTGGCCATACGAGATGCTCAGCGCGAACACGTTTTCGGCGCCATAACGCTCAACCGCCATGGCCAGAAGCGTGGTGGAATCCACGCCGCCGCTGCATAGCACCAGCGCTTTTTGCCCCTCTTGCGACGCTCCCAGCTTCGGGCCGGCCGCCTTGTGCGCCGCTGCCGCAGCAGCGAACGACCCGAATGAACGGAGGCTCTCATTCGCCGCAGTACCGGACGCGGCCGTAGCGTTGTGCGACTTTTCGCCGACAGCTGCCGTTCCAAAGGCGCCTTCGCGAACCGCAGCCGCGGCCTGCGCCAACGACGGGAACACTTTGTTGGATTCTTTCATGCCTGCTACACGCCCCTCTCAACGTTAGGCCAGATGATCTTGTGCAACTGCAGCTGAGCCGTTGCCCATATCATGCCGTTTTCCTGCATGAACTCGACGATGCGCGCCGGCTCGATGCGCCCGAAGCACGGGCTGAGGTACACCGGAACGCGCCCGGGCAGGTCAAGCTGCCGCGCAACTTCAAGCACGCGCGGCAGATCGCTTTCGGCGCACACGAATTTCACGGCATCGCGTGCATCAAGCAGCACGAAATTGGTGGGCAGCATGTGCGCCTCCATACCGCTTGAAGGCAACTTCCAGTCCACGGTAAACGTGAGCGCACCGGGCGCCACACCGCGAAGCTGCTGCCGCAAATTGGCAAGTTCTGCCAGGTCAGCGGCCCCGTTCGTTTCAACTTCCACGCGCAAGCCATGCCCAGTCGGGCCCGCTTCGCCGCACAGCACGCGCACCAGCTGCGCAAGATGCGGTTGCAGCACCGGCTCGCCACCGGTCAGCGTCACGCACTCCACGCCCGTTTCGCGCACCCACGCCACCAGCGCCGCAACCGTTTCCGATTGCACGGCAGCACCCGGCTCGTTCGCCCACATGGTGTCGCAATACGAGCAGCGCAAGTTGCAGCCCGCAAAGCGGATGAACGCCGCCAACTTGCCCGCGCAGCGCCCTTCGCCGTTGATGCTGACGAACTTCTCCACCACCGGCATAACGGCGCAGCTCGCCTCAGCGCCGTTGCCATCAAGCAGCGCAGACGCTTCGCACGCATCGGGCGAAGAAGCACCGGCACACACTGCCGCCTGCTTGGCTTGACGCGCGCCGCCGCACGGCTCGCAAACCGCAGGTTGCACGTTGTTTTCCCTGCTAGGCACGGTAAATCGCGCAGTTGTTCGGGGTTTCGTACACGTCAACCTGCGACACCGGGAAGCCCTTGTCGGCCAGCTTGTCGAAGAAATAGCGCGCCAGATTCTCCGCCGTGGTGCGGAACGGCATCATGGAAAGCGTGAAGCCCTCTTTGTGCAGGCATTCAAGCGTTTCGGGCATAAGCGAGCCCTCTTCCACCACAAACGAATGGTCAAGCTCCTCGGTCAGATCGCGCAGCGCATGCTTGAACTCGGCGAAATCGATGACCATGTCCTTGTGCGTACCCTCGGTTTGCAGCTCCGCCTGCTCCAGATACGCCACCACGCGCCAACGGTGGCCGTGCAGGTTCTCGCACTTGCCGTGATAATCCGTCAGAAAATGAGCTGCATCGAAGCTGCTCTCCGTTTTCAAGCCATACATAGCAAAAGCCTTTCCCGTAAAGCGAAAACCGCCGTCGGAAAAGGCCCTTATAACACGCGTTCGCTACCACAATGCGCGCAAACACCGCATTCGACGCGCCGCAAAACCGCGTCCGCCCGCGCGAGCCATGCCCAGCCGCACAAGACGCAGCACCGGCAGCTCCCGCTGCGAAAGCAAGCAAAGGTACCTAGTTTTGTTTACCGACAGGAGGTTTTCGAACTGTCCATTTCGTTGTGCAGCAAGTATACCGCGCCGCGAAAGGCGCCGCGCGCCCTTCGCACGATTACCGCAAGCGCGAAACGTTACCACCGCTCTGTCCGCAGCATGGCGCGCCGATGGTCCATCAACGCTTGCAAACAAGACTCACCCGAGCCACCGTAGCGTCTTTACCGCCGCCGAAACGCCTCGCGAAAAGGCCGTACGGCGCATCGATTCCGTTAGCGAAGCCCCAAAACGCCCTTCACGAGTTCGTCCCACGTATGCGCCACGAACGTGGGATTTTCGGCCGCAAGCCGCGCTTCGTCGAACATGCCCCAGGTCACGGCCGCTGCTTTCGTGCCGGCCGCATTCCCGGCCTGCAAATCGAACGGAGCATCGCCCACGTACAGGCACTCAGCTGGCGCGAAGCCGAGTATTTCGCAGCCGCGCTGCACCGGCTGCGGATCGGGCTTGGGACGCTCGACGTCGTCCCACCCCACGCAGCAATCCAGGTACTGCGCCGCGCCGACCACCTCAAGCCCGTGCCACGCTATCTCATGGCGCTTCGACGTGACCACGCCCAGATTCAAGCCCGCCGACGCCAGCTTCGCCAGCGCTTCGACGGTGCCGGGAAACGCCTTGATCATCTGGTCGTGCACCGTTTTGTTATGCGCGCGGTACGCCTCGCAGAACCGCTCCTGCAGCTGCGGGTCATCGGTGAAATCACGCACCTGTACCGAAAGCGGCTGCCCAACCTTTTGCAGGTACTCTTCATCGCTGAGCTGCCGACCAAGCACCGCCGGCCCCGCATAGCGAAAACTCGCAAGGATAAGATCGTGCGAATCGACCAACGTTCCATCGTTGTCGAACAGCACTGCTTTCAGGCCTGCCATGATTCTCCTTCGATAATGAGCGGCCTTTGCGAAAAGCCCGGCAAATCGACGGTCCCCGCGCTTCCGACGAGCTCCCGCCTTCCGGCGTGAACCCTTTTGGCCTCCGACATAAAAAAGAGCCGCCAGAAAACTGACGGCTCCGAAGTTTCCATGGTGGAGATGATGGGATTCGAACCCACGACCCCCACGTTGCGAACGTGATGCTCTCCCAGCTGAGCTACATCCCCATGGGTATTGCGCTTTGCGCGAGAAAGCATTTTCCTCGTTCGCCCTTGCTTTGTCAAACAGTTCTTGCGCAGCATTCGCAAAATGTCCATGTTTCATGCCACAGCGCGCCCATACGCAAAACAGGGGCCGCACCGGCCCCCGTTTCTTGCAATTTCGAAAGCGCCTAGGAAAGCACCTTTTCCTCAAGCATGGACATGTCCACGCCCGGCTCATCCCCCTCGGGGATGAACGGCTCGAACAGCGGCTCACCGTTCTGCGACAGCTCCACCATACCCGTCAAAACGTCGACGTACTGGTAGGACTGACGCGCCGTGCGGCCGCGCTTGCGGTCGACTTCCATGATGAACAGCTGCGGATGCACCTGCATCAAAATGCCTTCGCTTTCGACGATCTTGGAACGACCCATGTTCGCGCGAACCTTCAGGCGTTGACCGACGAAGTCATGTAACGTATCATGAATGGAGTCGACGATTTTTGCTTGCTTCGCTAAATCCATAGTAGCTCTTTCCCGCATAACACACAGATAACAGTTCACAATTATATCATGCGGGTCAATGCAAGCTTACTTCTCCATCTTTTGCACCCATTTTTATAGCAGTTATCACAGAACGGCCACATCCGCTGGGCCGTTCTGTGATATTTGGCCGACAAGCGCCGGCCTTATCGGTGTATGAAAACGCTATTGGCCAAGCTGTGCCTGCACCGCAAGCAACTCCTGCCCCAGCTGCACGAACTCTGCAAGCGACAGCGTTTCGCCGCGCCGCTTCGGGTCGATTGACGCGCGCTCGAACAGCTCCGGCAAATGCTGCGCCACCGCCCCACCTTGCGCGCCGCGGCCGGCAAAGTACGTTTTGCAAGAATTCGAAAGCGTTTTGCGGCGGCTGGCGAATGCCGCATCGGCCATGGTGCATGCCGCGCGCACCACATTTGCATCAAGCGGCGCTCCGGAAGCATCCGTCACGGGACGGCGATTCAGGCGGATAACGGCGCTGTCCACGCGCGGCGGCGGAAAGAAGTTGTTCGGACTGACGGGAAAACGGCCAGCAGGCTGCGCGTACAGGCGCAGCTTCACCGTGTACGCCCCGTAGTTCTTCGTGCCGGGCTCGGCCGCCATGCGGTCCGCCACCTCTTTTTGCACCATCACCGTTGCAGATTGAAGCGAATCAATGCGCTGGAAGTAGTCGAGCACCACTGTGGCTGCCACGGCATACGGCAGGTTCGCCACAAGCTTCGTTGGCATAGCCTGCGCATTCAGGTCGGAAAGCTGCAGGTCAAGTGCGTCTTTCTGGATAAGCGTGAACTTGTCCCACCACGGCGCCAGCGTTTCTTCGAGCACGGCCGGCAAATCGGCATCGCGCTCGATGGACGTGACATGCGCGGCGCCTTTCAGCAGCGCCATGGTAAGCGTGCCGATGCCCGGACCGATTTCCAACACGCGATCGGCGCCGTCAAGCTCGGCAAGCGCGACGATTTTCTGCACAATGACATCGTTGACCAGGAAGTTTTGCCCCAGCGAATACTTTGCCGTCAGGCCGTGGTCGGCCAGCACCTCGCGCGTGGCGGCAAGACTCGCAAGCGTCGACAGGTTACCCACGGCGCTTCCCCTGCTTTCCGCCGCGGTTAGCATTGCCGCCTTTCGCGCCGCCAGCCTTGCCGCCGCCTTTGCCCTTTTGCGCGTGCGGGTTGTCGTGCTTGGCCTGCTGCACGCCGTTTGTGCCGCGCTTAGCGTTCGCGTGCTTCTTTTGCGCGGAGCGCTTGCGCCCGTGCTGAGCCGCATCAACGCGACGGCCTTCTTCGTCAAGTTTGATAACCTGGCGCTCGGAACCGTTTTCGCCCAGGTCAAGGCGCGCACGTTGCTGTCTGCGCGCAGCCTGGGAAGCAAGTTGGGCGGCGAAGTCGTTTTCCACGAACGCCTCAGGCGCGCTTTCGGCGGGCGCAGCCGGCTGTTCGGCCGGCGCTTCCACAGGCTCGACCGCCGCCGCAGATGCGCCGCCGGCGAACGCGCGCACAACAGGGCCGCTGATGGGATATTCGTCCGCTTCGGCTACGATTTCGCCCGACTCGTCGATCTTGCCTACCCAGTCAAGCACGCGCTCCAGACGGAAGCCCGCCACAGCAGCTGCCGAGCGAACCGTGCCCACTAGCGGGTCGAAGCCGTGCGGATCGCCGCCCTCGCCCACCACGTGCAGCGTGCAGGGGCGCCGCCGCGCGCGCTGGCGCGTCCA
>OLRT01002023.1_pt1 | contig 13288 bp, 10 predicted proteins | sample 1672021 | NCBI WGS metagenome assembly OLRT01 (sample SAMEA3136637, study PRJEB25190) | human gut metagenome | reverse complement strand
ATTTCATCCACTATCTCTCTTTGCCCAAAAACATTTTCACCGGCCAGTAGCGTCCTTTTTCCTGCCGCCACTCATACACAGCCCAAAAGGCTCCGCTGCTGCTGTAAATGCGATACCGCTCTCCATCTGATTCATCCATTTTCCCGGTAGCATCAGCGATCAGCTCCGGCACTGCCTCGACCGGATTGCCATTTTGCACGAGCCGATCTCCGGCCCTTGTCAGATGCCGTGCTCTATATGACTGAAATACCGAGTCGATCGGCTGTATCACTTCCGAAAGCCGTCCTGCATCCCGCAGCTGCTCGATCTCGCCAAGACGTACACTCTCTTCCAGATAAAACGGTCCGACCTGTGTGCGCAACAATGACTCCATACAGCCGCCACAGCCAAGCTTCTCGCCAATATCATGGCACAAGGTGCGGATATAGGTTCCCTTACTGCAGGTCACTCTTATTTTCACCAGCGGAAGATGAAATTCCAGAGGCTCTATCTCGTAGAAGCACACTGGCCGGGCTTTTCGCTCAACCGTTTTGCCCTCTCTTGCCAGCTCATAAAGTTTCTTTCCATTTACCTTCAGAGCAGAATACATAGGCGGAACCTGAAGCTGCTCCCCTACAAAGCTTTTCAGTACTTTTCGCACTTCCTCCTCGGTCACATTCACCGGCTTCTCTTCCAGAACTGTTCCAGACATATCCTGGGTATCCGTGTCGATTCCCAGATGAAGCACTGCCTCATACGTTTTTTCCTTATCTGTAAGAAGATCCACCAGCTTGGTGCCCTTTCCAAGAGCTACCGGCAAAACACCGGTAGCATCCGGGTCAAGAGTACCTGTGTGCCCTATCTTTTTCATATGGAGAATTCCCCGAAGCTTGGCTACCACATCATGGGAGGTAAAGCCCTTTTCCTTGTGAATTACAATGATTCCCTGAAAATCTGCCATTACTTATCCTGTCCTAAAAGCTGTTTTTCGATCTGTTCTGAAATATTATTGATAACGTCATACATGGAGCCGGCCAGATCACAGCCTGCTGCTTTCACATGTCCGCCTCCTCCGAAATAGGAAGCAATCTTGCTTACATCTACAGAACCGTTGGAACGGAGTGATACCTTAAACACCTGGCTTTCATGCTCATAAATAAACATTGCCACTTCCACACCTTTCGTAAGACGGAGCTGGCTTACGATTCCATCCAGGTCTGACGGCTTTACACCATAGAAATCCATGTCTCTCAGCTTCATGTAGCCAACGATACATTTGCCATCCAGAAGCATAATGCTCTCTGCCAGAACACGTCCCATGACCTGATTCTGAATGTAGCTCTTCTGATAGAAGGATTCGTCAATAATATTGGAAAAATCAACACCTTTTTCCATCAGGTCACCGGCAATACGCATGGTGTCCGGAGATGTGGAGGAATACTGGAATACACCTGTATCGTGGATCATTCCGGTATAAATAGCAGTTGCAATATCCAGATCGATTTTTTCTTTGTTAAGAAGCTTATACAGAACCTCGCTGGCAGAGCTGATCTCACCATGTACGTGGTTCACATCTGCAAATCCCGGATTGCTCACATGATGGTCAATGCAGACGGTCTTTTTCGCAGAAGCGAAATAATCAGACGCTACTGCCAGACGGTCAGGAGCGCTTACATCACAGGTTACAAAAAGATCATACTCTCTGGGCTCGCCTGCTTCATAATGCACCTCGTCCATGCATGCAATATGTCCGAATACCGGCTTCGGCTTCTCCAGATAGATATCTGCCTTGATTTCAGGATACCATTTCTTTATATACAGATAAAGTGCCATGCAGGAACCTACACAGTCACCATCCGGGCGAACATGTCCCCCAATTCCCATGGTCTTTACGCCATCCAGAATTTCTTCGATTCTCTCCATTCCCTTCACCTCGATTTTTACTCTTCGTCTTCAGTTTCTGCTGTATCCTGTTTTTCCCCGTCCTCACTCTCAGTGCCCTTCGAATGGTCGTGTTCGATCACGTCATCAATGAGTCTGGACATATTTACGCCATATTCAATGGACTCATCCAGAATGAAACGGATTTCCGGAGTGTTGCGAAGATTCAGGTTCTTCGCAAGCTGACGGCGGATATAGCCTTCTGCACTTTTCAGCCCTTTAATTGTGGACTGCTTGGATTCCTCGCTGCCAAGGACACTGATAAATGCCTTGCAGGTCTTAAGATCCGGTGCAACCTCCACAGCCATGACAGATGTCATGGGATGGATGCGGGGATCCTTGATCTCACCGCGGATAATGTTGCTCAGTTCTTTCTGAACTTCTGCATTGATCCTTGTATTTTTAATGCTGTTTTTTCTCATTTTTTGGTCTCCTATATGAGCGCAGGCTCTGACAACGAAAAATTGGGGGCAATGAGCTTGCCCCCAACTGACACCTGCGATTACTACGCTCTAGCGCGGCACCTCAACCATAATATATGCTTCAACTTTATCTTCTTCTTTAACGTCATTGAAATCCTGGAATACAAGACCACACTCATAGCCTGCACGGACTTCTTTGACATCATCTTTAAATCTCTTAAGGGAAGCCAGCTCACCTTCATAGATCTGCTCCTCGTCTCTTGTGATTCGTACCTTGCATCCTCTCTGGAAGGTACCGTCAAGCACATAGCTTCCTGCGATAGTACCGATACCGGAAGCCTTGAACAGCTGACGAACCTCTGCATGACCGATTACCTTCTCCTCAAATACCGGATCCAGCATACCCTTCATGGCAGCTTCCACGTCCTCAATTGCCTGGTAGATAACACGGTACAGACGAAGGTCAACGCCTTCCTGCTCTGCCAGCTGTTTCGCTGTGGTATCAGGACGAACGTTAAATCCGATGATGATCGCATTTGATGTAGCAGCAAGGCTGACATCAGACTCATTGACAGCACCAACGCCGCCATGGATCACTCTTACAACAACCTCATCATTGGAAAGTTTTACAAGACTCTGTTTTACAGCCTCTACAGAACCCTGCACATCGGCTTTGACAATAATCGGGAGCTCCTTAAGGTCGCTTGCCTGAATCTGGTCAAACAGATTATCCAGGGAAAGTTTACCCTTAGTTTCCTCAAGAAGACGGTTCTTATTCTCGGAAACAAATGCTGCTGCAAAATTCTTAGCCTCTTTATCATTCTCAAAGGACATAAGAACCTCTCCGGCATTCGGAACATCGCCAAGACCAAGGATCTCTACAGGAGTAGACGGACCAGCCTGTTTTACACGGCGTCCCTTATCATCCATCATAGCACGTACTTTACCATTGCATGCTCCGGCTGCGATAAAATCTCCAACATGAAGAGTACCCTTCTGTACAAGGATCGTAGCAACCGGTCCTTTGCCTTTATCCAGCTGAGCCTCGATCACAAGACCTCTTGCTGCACGGTTCGGGTTTGCCTTCAGCTCAGAAACCTCTGCTGTTAAAAGGATCATTTCAAGAAGATCATCAATGCCCTCTCCTGTCTTGGCAGATACCGGAACGAACGGAGTTGTACCGCCCCAGTCCTCAGGAATCAGCTCATACTCGGAAAGCTCCTGTTTTACACGTTCAATGTTTGCACTTGGCTTATCGATCTTGTTGATGGCAACGATGATCTCAACACCAGCAGCCTTTGCATGGCTGATAGCTTCTACTGTCTGCGGCATAACACCATCGTCAGCTGCAACTACAAGAACAGCGATATCTGTGGAGTTTGCTCCACGCATACGCATGGCAGTGAATGCCTCATGTCCCGGTGTATCAAGGAAAGTGATCTTCTGCCCGTTAATATCAACTACATAAGCACCGATATGCTGTGTGATTCCACCAGCCTCGCCTCTTGTTACGTTTGTCTTACGGATTGCATCCAGAAGAGAAGTTTTACCATGGTCAACGTGTCCCATTACACAGACTACCGGTGGTCTTGAAACCATTGTGGATTCGTCTTCCTCTTCCTCTTTCAGAAGTTCCTCAATTACATCTACTTTTTCTTCTTTTTCTGCAATAATGTCAAATCCAAGAGCAATCTCTTCTGCCTGCTCGAAATCGATCTCGTGGTTTACCGTTACCATCTGACCTTCCATGAACAGCTTCTTAACAATTGCAGATGGCTGCATCTTCATCGCTTCTGCAAGCTCGCGGATGGTAAGCTTCTCCGGAATTGTGATCTCCTTGATCTCCGGTTTCTTCTCTTCCTGCTTCGGCTGTGGATTCGGTTTCTGAAGTGCTTTCGGGATTCTGGAATTCGGTCTGCGTCCGCCCTGATTTGGTCTGCGTCCGCCCTGGCCGCCTTTCTCGAAATCTTTCTTCTTGTTCTTGTTCTCTCTGTCACGCTCACGCTTGCTGTCCTTGGATGTCTTGGTCAGCTCTGGTGTAAAGATTGCGTCAGATCCGCCGCCGCTTCTTCTTGCACCGCCGGAGCGCTGTCCACCCTGGTGGTTCTGTCCGCCAAAGCGTCCTTCACTACGGTTATCTCCGTCTTTTCCTCCGAAACGTCCCTGTCCGCCCTGTGGTCTTCCCTGGCCAAATCTGCTGCCATTTCCGTTTCCATTTCTATTGTCTCTGTTGTCACCGCCCTGACGGAATCCACGTCCGTTTCCATCACCCTGGCGCGGTCCTCTGTTCTGGGAATCTCCCTGTCTTACAGGTCTTCCCTGACCATCATTATTTCTGTTTCCGCGGAATCCGCCCTGGCCGCCATTGCCGCCCTGTGGTCTTCCCTGGCCAAATCTGCCTCCATTTCTGTCACCACGATTGTTGTCTCCGCGATTATTGTCGCGGCCCTCGCCCTGACGGAAATTACGGTTGCCCTGGCCATTTCCCTGACGCTGCTGTCCTTCGTTTCTGTTCTGCTGTGCAGCTGGTCTCTGGGATTCTGTCCTTGGAGCTTCTGCTTTTGGTGCAGCCTGAACCGGTTTTGCAGGCTCTGTCTTCGGTGCACTTACCGGTGCGCTCTTTGGTGCTGTCTCAGCTTTTGGTGCTTCTGCCTTTGGTGCCTCAGCTTTTGGTGCTTCTGTCTTAGGAGCCTCAGCCTTCGGTGCACTTACCGGCTTCGGTGCTTCTGTCTTAGGAGCTTCTGTCTTCGGTGCTGCCTTTACAGGTGCCTCCGCTTTCGCTGCCGGCTGTGCCTGTGCTGCAGGACGTGTGCCCTGTGGACGTGCTTTTCTCTCTCCAACTGGTTTCTTTCTGTTCTTCCCGCCGTCACTTGCATTCTGTGCATGATATACGCGGATAATATTTTTTTTCTTCTTCGGTGCCTCTGCACCGTCGCCTTCTTTCTTTACTGACACTTTCTGCTCTTCTGTCTTAGGAGTCTCCAATGTTATTCCTTTCTCCTTTCCCGTATCTATAACTTTTTTCACTCTGTTTTTATTCTCTCTGTTTTGCTTATTTCTGTCTTTGGCAGGCTCATGTGAATTTATCACCATATGCCATTCTCCCTTCACCAGTACGAGCCAGGATACGCTTTCATAAGTCTTTCGCAGCTCGTATCATCAAAAATCATTTCCCGGGAACATTTAAAAGCATTCCCTGGAACGCTTTTTCCTCTTTGGTTCAGGTCGTTTTCTCAGACAACAGTGGTATGCTCTAAAGCTCCTTCCCCTCATCCTGCAGCACCTTCATAATAGCTTCTGCAAAATTCCAGTCCTGTACAGCCAGGCTGGCACGGAATTCCTTACCCATGGCATGCCCTAACGTTTCTTTATCTGAAAGGATATACAAGGGCACTTCGTAAAATTCACACATGTTCCGGAATTTCTTCTTGGTGTTATCCGAAGAATCCCCGGCTACGATTGCCAGATATCCTTTGCCGGTCTTAATGGATTTCTCAGTGGAAAACTCTCCGCTGACTGTCTTTCCGGCCTTTGTTGCAAGTCCGATCAGGGACAGTGCTTTATTATTCTTCAATACTATCAAACTCCTTCTCAAGGCTATCATAAACCTCATCCGGGATAGCTGCTTTCAAAGAACGCTCCAGTCCGTGATTTTTTCTGGCTTTCTCCAGGCACTCACGGCTCTTGCAGATGTAGGCTCCGCGACCGTTTTTCCTGCCTGTAGCATCCAGAATGATCTCATCCTCTGCGGTTTTCAACACCCTGATCATTTCTTTTTTATTCTTCATTTCTCTGCAGCCAGTACACTGGCGCATGGGAATTTTATTCTTCGTCTTCATTCTCTACCGCATCCTCAGTCTCTTCAGACTCTTCACCGGCAGCTGTTTCTTCGCTATCCTGAGAAATTTCTTCTGTAGCGGACTCCTCAGACTCTTCGTACTCGTCATCCTCATAGTACTCATCGTCATCCTCGTCATAATCATAGAAGTCGCCGGACTCTCTTGCCTGGGTTTCACTCTTGATATCAATCTTAAATCCAGTCAGACGTGCTGCAAGACGTGCATTCTGTCCTTCTTTACCGATTGCAAGGGAAAGCTGGTAATCCGGAACCACAACAAGTGCAGTCTTCTCATCCGGATCTGCCATAACAGCGATTACCTTCGCCGGGCTTAATGCATTCTCGATCAGGATTGCAGGATTCTCATCCCAGTTGATGATATCAATCTTCTCACCGCGGAGCTCATTTACAATCGCACTTACACGGGCACCATTTACACCAACACATGCTCCAACCGGATCTACATCAGGATCGTTGCTCCATACTGCCAGCTTGGTACGGGAACCTGCCTCACGGGCAATGCTCTTGATTTCAACAGTTCCGTCCTTCACCTCAGCAACCTCAGACTCAAAGAGGCGTTTTACAAGGCCAGGATGTGTTCTGGAAACAAGGATACGAGGTCCCTTCGGTGTATCCTTTACCTCAAGAATATACACTTTGATTCTCTCAGTAGGCTTGAAGGTCTCACCCTTCACCTGCTCATTCTCAGCAAGGATTGCATCTGCCTTGCCAAGATTTACGCTTACATTATGTCCTACCACACGCTGTACAATGCCGGTAACAACCTCTTTCTCATTGCCGTGATACTGGTCAAACAGAACTTTACGCTCTTCCTCACGGATTTTCTGAAGGATTACGTTCTTTGCATTCTGTGTTGCAATACGGCCAAATTTGTCAGAGTGAACCGGTACCTTCAGGATATCGCCAACCTCTGCATTGGTATTCTGCTTCTGTGCTTCTACAAGAGAAACCTCTTCAGCAGGATCTTCTACGAATTCTACAACCCTGCGGTCTGCATATACACTGAAATCGCCTGTTTCTCTGTTAATGGTAACATGTACATTGTCAGCTTTTCCAAAATGATTCTTGTATGCCTGGATCAGGGACTGCTCAATGGCATCCAGCAAAGTTTCCTTGCTGATATTTTTCTCGCGTTCCAGTTCGTCCAGAGCACCCATTAACTCCTTGTTCATTTTTCTTATTTCCTCCTTTTTGCTTTCCAGCATAATCGCTTATTTCTTAAATCGGACATGTCGCCGACTGGCAGCATCTTCCTATATGAAAGTCAGCTGTTCCGCGCCTGTGGTACTCCCACAGCTGCCGGCCCGGACTTTCATGGTAACTTAAAAATCAATCGCCAGACGCACCAGTGCAATGTCTTTCTTATCGAAAGTGCGAGGAGTTCCCTCCTCATCAATGGTCACACTGTTATTATCATATGCTGTCAGTTCACCACAAAATTCTTTCTGTTTCTCGATTGGCCGGTAGGTTCTGATTTCTACCAGTTTGCCAATGCTTCTGGCAAAATCTTTTTCTTTCTTCAGAGGTCTGTCAAGTCCCGGAGAACTGATCTCCATGATGTAGCTGTCCTCGATGAAATCATCTTCGTCAAGCCTGTCGCTGAAAGCCCTGCTTACTGTCTCGCAGTCATTCACTGTGATTCCGCCTGGTTTGTCAATGTAGCCGCGAAGATACCAGTTTCCTGCTTCCTTGACATATTCCACATCTACCAGTTCGAATCCATTGCTTTCTACGATCGGAGATAACAATGCTTCTGCTTTCTGTTCATACTCTTCTTTTCTGCTCATTTTTCCCACCTGCCTCTCTATCCTTATCACAAAAAGAGTGGGCTCACGCCCACTCCTTTGTCAACAAGTTCTGATTTCTTTTATCATTCTAACACCTTTAAATCCAAATTGCAAGGGCTTTTTCTTATAAATGCCCATTTTACAAGGTTTTAACCCATTTTAACAGTATTGTTAAGCTTGTTTCACCAGCAACAGCTTTTACTTTCAGCTCTTTTGAGCTTCTGCTGCACAACCTGTATAACAGCCTTTTCTTCATAATCTGCTGCTTAAATTCTGGGTTTCATACCCTTGGTATCACGTTTGGCCAGCTTTACCTTGTTCAATGCATACGGCTTGTCGTGATACTGGATGGTGTACTCCTGTCTCGGTTCCACCAGATAGGCATGCTCAAGAACATCCCCGTCCCCCAGCTTCATTCCTCTTACACCAACAGAGGTCTTCTTCATAGTAGAAACATCCGTTTTCAGAATACGTAGGAAATAGCCATTCTGACTCTGAAATACTATCTGTTCCATTTCATCTGCCGGACCTACAAAGATCAGCTGATCCTCTTCTCCAAGCTTGGTAGATGCAATCGTTCTCTTTGCCACATCGAATTCCTCACCTGCAACAAGCTTGCACATGGAGGTCTTAGTCACGAACAACAGAGTAGATAATTTCACCTGCCCTGCAGGTGCCACATAAAGGATCTGCTCCTGGCTGCTGTCGTAGTTACTCAGATTGTCAGCCGGAGTTCCCTTGTCACGGAAACGCACCAGCGGAATGTCTGCCACTTTGATGGAATGCATGCGTCCCATATCTGTGAAAATGCAGATCTTGTCTGTATTCATACAGGTAAAAATAAATTTATTCTCTGCATGGGCAGCCTCTTTGTTTCTCTCATAAGCATTCTTATCAATAAGGCGCATATAGCCGAAGCGATCCATAAGGAAGCAGACCTCTGTCTCTTCCATCTTCTTTTCTTCGTAAACTGCCTCTTCTGCGTTCTCGATCACAGTTCTTCTCTTGGTGCTGTATTCTTTTTTGATTCCGTCAAGTTCTTCAATAATTACTTCACACATGGAATCATAGTTGTTCAGAATATCTTCATAAGAAGCAATATTTTTCATAGTCTGGTCATACTCTGCCTGAAGTGCCTCAATTTCCAGTCCGATCAGGCGGTACAGACGCATTTCCAGAATGGCTGTAGCCTGATTCTCCGTAAATTTCAGATTCTTTGCAGCTTTCTCACTGGCTTTTGACTTGAATCTGATTCCCTCTGTGATGCCCTCTACCAGACACTTCTTAACCTGGTCACGGCTTTTGCTGCCTCGAAGGATCTCAATGATCAGATCGATTACATCACAGGCTTTGATAAGGCCTTCCTGGATTTCCTTTTTCTCAAGCTCTTTTCCCAGAAGAGTCTTGTACTTGCGGGTAGTTACTTCGAACACAAAATCCACATGGTGCTCAATCACCTGCTTCAGGCTTAAGGTTTCCGGACGTCCGTCTGCAACAGCCAGCATATTGACTCCAAAGGTGTCTTCCAGTCTGGTTTTCTTGTAGAGCATGTTGGTGAGATTCTCTACATCTGCATCCTTTTTCAGTTCCAGTACAATACGGATTCCTTCCTTGGAGGACTGGTTGGAAATATCCACAATATCTGTGGTTTTCTTGGTTTCTACAAGGGAGGCTACATCGTTAAGGAATTTTCCAATATTGGCACCGATCATGGTGTACGGAATCTCGGTGATCACCAGCTGCTGGCGGCCGCCTTTTACTTTTTCCACTTCCACTTTACCGCGGAGACGGAGCTTGCCGCTTCCGGTCTCATAAATATTCAGAAGATCATCTTTATTTACAACAAGACCTCCTGTGGGAAAATCCGGTCCTTTCAGATAACGCATCAGTCCTTTTACACTGATGTCGTTATTCTTTATATAAGCTTTCACCGCATCCACAACCTCCCCAAGGTTATGAGGCGGAATGCTGGTGGCCATACCTACGGCGATACCATCTGCACCGTTTACCAGAAGGTTGGGAATCTTCACCGGAAGCACCTGAGGCTCCTTCTCTGTCTCGTCGAAGTTTGGCATAAAGTCTACTACATTTTTGTCAAGATCTGCCAGAAAAACCTCCTGGGTCAGCTTCTCCAGTCTGGCCTCTGTATATCGCATGGCAGCGGCACCGTCTCCCTCAATGGAGCCAAAGTTTCCGTGGCCGTCTACCAGGGTTTTGCCCTTCTTGAAATCCTGTGCCATTACAACCAGTGCTTCATAAATAGAGCTGTCCCCGTGAGGGTGATATTTACCCATGGTATCTCCAACGATACGGGCGCACTTACGATATGGACGGTCGTAACGGATCCCAAGCTCGTACATATCATACAGGGTTCTTCGCTGTACCGGCTTCAGACCATCGCGGACATCCGGAAGTGCCCTGGAAATGATAACGCTCATGGCATAATCTATATAGGATTTTTGCATCACGTCCGCATAGTCCGTGGCAATTACATTCTCCTGCTTTGTTTCCATAATCTGTTTTCCTTTCAAACACACTCTGGAGCGTGTTTAAAAAAGCATTCCCGCAATCTCTCACAAATTGTGACGTACATCTTGCAGAAAGCATTTTTCAAACACGCTCTAAGTTAAAATCTGAGGTTCTCCTCTTGCAAAATACTCTTCTATGTTATGTTCAGACCATATTCTGCTTTTTCGTCCGAAAAATCCTGCTCTTTCGGATTTCAGCCTTCTTAAATATCCAGTTCTGCATCAGTTGCATGCTCGTAAATAAATGCCTTTCTTGGCGGCACGTCGCTTCCCATCAGGATCTCTGTCACGCTGGAAGCCATACGGGCATCCTCGATTTCCACCCGCTTCATTCTCCGGGTTTCCGGATTTAAGGTTGTCTCCCAAAGCTGCTGGGCATCCATCTCTCCAAGACCTTTGTATCTCTGGAGGGTAAAGCTTCCCGGCTTGTGACTGCGGCGGTATTTTTCCAGTGCCTTATCATCATACAGGTACTCTTCGGCACCCTTCTTCGGCATTACTTTGTAAAGAGGGGGCATGGCAATATAAACATGTCCCTCGTAGATCAGTTCCGGCATAAAACGATAGAATAAAGTAAGTAAAAGTGTGGAAATATGAGCACCATCCACATCCGCATCGGCCATAATCACAATCTTGTCGTAACGAAGTTTAGTGATATCAAAGTCATTTCCATAGCCTTCGGAAAATCCGCATCCAAATGCATTGATCATAGTCTTGATCTCTGCGTTTGCAAGCACCTTGTCAATGGTGGCTTTCTCCACATTCAGGATCTTACCGCGGATCGGAAGGATTGCCTGGTAATTACGATCTCTGGCAGTCTTTGCAGAGCCACCAGCGGAATCTCCCTCTACGATAAAGATTTCACAAAGTGAAGGATCTTTTTTCTCGCAGTTGGCAAGCTTTCCATTGGAATCAAAGGAATATTTCTGCTTGGTGAGAAGGTTGGTCTTGGCACGCTCCTCTGTCTTACGGATCTTGGCAGCTTTTTCCGCACAGGACAAAATGGTCTTCAAGGTTTCCAGGTTTCGGTCAAAATAGAGTACCAGCTGCTCAGACATTACTTTTCCCGTGGCACGGGCTGCATCCTGATTGTCCAGCTTGGTCTTGGTCTGCCCCTCAAAGCGTGGCTCCGGGTGCTTGATGGAAACAACCGCTGTCATTCCATTACGGATATCCGCTCCTGTGAAATTAGCATCTTTTTCCTTCAGAATACCGATCTCACGGGCGTAAGTATTCATCACCGTTGTAAAGGTTGTTTTAAATCCGGTAAGATGAGTGCCGCCTTCTGCATTGTAAATATTATTGCAGAAGCCAAGTACGTTCTCACGGAATTCGTTGGTGTACTGAAATGCTGCTTCTACCTGGATTCCGTCGGCTTCTCCTTTCAGATAAATCGGTTCGTGGAGAGCTTCGGAATTGTGATTCAGGTCTTTGATATATCCCACGATTCCATCTGGCTCATGATAAGTGATATCTTCAGGCGTATCACCACGAAGATCCATGAAATGAATGGTAAGGTTGGGATTCAGGTATGCAGTCTCATGGAGACGGCTCTTTACTTCTGTGGATGAAAATCTTGTTTTCTCAAAAATCTCCGGGTCTGGAAGAAAATTTACGCAGGTTCCGGTCTGTCTGGTCTTGCCAAGCCTGGGGAGAAGTCCCTCTTCCAGTTCAATCGTGGGGATACCTCTCTCATAATGATCGTGATGTACAAATCCGTCACGGCTGATCTTAATATCCAGATATGTGGACAGGGCATTTACAACGGAAGAACCAACGCCATGAAGTCCACCGCTTGTCTTATAAGCAGAGTTGTCAAATTTACCGCCTGCATGGAGGGTGGTAAATACAAGACGCTCTGCAGATACCCCTTTCGCATGCATATCTACCGGAATTCCTCGTCCATTATCAGTGACCGTACAGGAGCCGTCTTTCTCCAATGTTACTTCAATATCAGAACAGTAACCGGCCAGATGCTCATCTACCGCATTGTCCACGATCTCATAGATCAGGTGGTTCAGGCCTTTTCTGGATACGCTTCCGATGTACATTCCCGGACGTTTCCGAACAGCTTCCAATCCTTCCAGGACAGAAATACTACCCGCGTCGTAAGTGTCTTTCTTTGCCATGGTGTTAATTCCTTTCTTACTATCATTCAGACTGTTACCAGTGAACAGTAACTTCAGACTCTGCTGTCCCATATTCTTCTTTTATGCATCCAGTGTACCGACAGGATTGTTCGAGAAATCAACTTGTAAGTGCACGAAACAACTGCTCATTTCATTTACAGCTCTACATTTCATGATGCACTGTCTGGGCTTCAGCATTTATTCCAATGGTTGTGAAAAGCGGACAGTATGTCCGCTTTCTTTCCATTCTTATCTTCTGTTCAAACATTCGTTCTATATCATACCCCAGTTTATGGTATTTTTGCAAGTAAAATTTGGGTTTTCTATTTTGTTCAAAATTTTTTTGACACCGCGAACCCGCTTATTTCCTGGCTTTTTTCGGAGTTTTTCAATTTTTCGCAAAAAAAATAAAAAAAGTGCTTGCATTCTCCTGCAAAGTAAGATATACTAAGCGAGTCGGTTGACAAGGCCAGTTGGTCAAGGGGTTAAGACGTCGCCCTCTCACGGCGAAAACACGAGTTCGATTCTCGTACTGGCTGCTTTATTTTCCGACAAATTGAATACATATGTTAAGCGAACCGCTTACATGGCCAGTTGGTCAAGGGGTTAAGACGTCGCCCTCTCACGGCGAAAACACGAGTTC
>OLRT01002021.1_pt1 | contig 13292 bp, 13 predicted proteins | sample 1672021 | NCBI WGS metagenome assembly OLRT01 (sample SAMEA3136637, study PRJEB25190) | human gut metagenome | reverse complement strand
TTTAGGACCCATATTAGTCAACCAATGCGTATCCCACATATCTTTAATTTCTTCACAATACTCTTCATAAGATGGCATTGAGGAACATGTTACTAAAATATCATTTGCCATATATATCACCTTAATCCTTGTTATTTCTTAATTCAGCAAAACGATTAACTTGCATTTCTTCTTTGTAGTTTTCAAACAATTTGTGAACATCATATTGAGGCTCATAACCAAGTTCTTCTTTGGCATTTGTAATATCCATTAAGAAACCTCCGCCAACTGGTTTTTCCGGACAATAAATAATTTCAGATTTATTAGCTTTTGGTGAAAATACATCAATAATAGCTTCAATTTGTTCTTTTAAAGTAACAGGTTTACCTGTACCAACATTATATACACCAAAGTCACGATTTACTTCTACAGCTTTACACAATTCTTGTGCACAATCATATACATGAACCATGTCTTTTGAATAGTTAGGATCTCCCCACAGTTCAATTGGCTTTCCATTCATAGCATTATCAATCATTTGGTATACCGGTCTTAATTTTTTCACCCCATTTGGATGATAATATTGGTATGGACTATAATTATAAATTGTTGGGAATCTAAATACAAAGTATTTCAATCCATATTCTTCATAATAATGTTTCATAAATTCACGCATAGTATTCTTAGTAATAACATATACAGCATGATCTCCTTTATAACTGAAGTTATAAGGCATATCTGGTTCTAAAACAACTCCTGGTTCAGCACTAAGTGAAATATCAAACACTGTAGTTGAGAATATGATACGATCCGCTTTGACTTTTCTACAATACTCTAAAACATTATATGAACCAATAATATTTGATTGTACATACTCATCAGGATGATATCCTTTCATATATGAAGGAATCGTAGCTGCTAAATCAATAACTGCATAAACATCTTCTTGAGGTAGTTTATCAAAATCTTCTTTTTTTGACATATCTACTGAATAATAAGTAATCCCTCTTTTTTCAAAAAAGTCTGTTTTTCTTCTTCCAGAAGCAATAACTTCATACTTTCCTTCAAAATATTCTAAAGCATACTTTAATACGTATGATCCAACGTTACCAGTTGCACCAAAAATTATTATCTTTTTCATTTTAAACCATCCTTTCAAGTATTAATTTACTCATATATTCCATTTCTTCTTCAGAATAGCGTTGATCGCACGGTAACGGCAATATGTTTTTTGCATAATTATATTCAATAGAATCCTCTGAACATTCATTTAATACATTAGGCCATAAAACTGGAATATATATTTTCTTTTGTTGTAATTCTTTTCTAATTTCAGCTCCATTAGAGATAAGTAATGGATACATAAAAGCTCCCCTAGGAGTACAAAGTTGTAATTGATTTATATCTTTAAATACTACATTTAAATATTCAAAATTCGTTGTTCTTTTCTTACCTACATAATCATAGTCAATGCCATGAAGTAAATTATCCGTTAATTTAGACATATATTTTACAGGTTCAACATCAAATAAATCATTATTTTTAGAACTCTCCAAATAAAAATCACTAGCATTTCTTTCAAAGCGACCCAAGACAAATCTCATTCTGTTGAATGACTCATCAACCTCTAATTCACGATTCAACAATAAATCTGTATACAAAATACCTCCATCAGAAACACCGAAGAACTTTCTACAAGTATATAATGTATCTATCCCCTCAATAGGCATTTGAAAATAAGCTTGTGCATTATCAACAATTAAATTTTTGTACTTATCTTTATAAACTTTAATCTCCTCATTTGAGATTTGACCATAATAATTAATTAAATATAGATATTCATCTTTATTTAACTTTGAATTAAAAATTGGTTTAAAATTTGTATCAATCGAATATGTATCATAGTCAACATTCATTCTTTTACACAAATCTGTTATACAATCACAATTAAATTTTGGGATGTACAACTTTGTAATATTTTTAGACTCAATCAAATACGCTAATGCATTTCGACCACAATTTAATTTAATTGCATCTCCATGTAACATTGGTAATCGATATTTATCAAGCTCAATATATCCACCTATTTCTAACATATCTATTCACTCAATATAACTTTCACAAATTTTTCCTGATTTGACAAAACTTCATCAATCTGTTCCTGTGTATCGAAATTAAGAACCAAAGTACCAATAGCCTCATTAGCTGCTTTAAAAGCACCCACCTTTGTACCTTTTTCAATCCATAAATCTTCTTCAACTACATTATCTTTAATGGATTCTGATATCCATAGAGAATCAAATACACCTTCTTTATCACTATGTAAAACAATTTCTGCCCAACAACCCTTATACGGTTTTTGTTCAATTTCATCAATCGGTAATCCTACTGAATATTTAACCATATTTGTGATCATATCCACTCCAGTAGCATAACGAATACATTCAGACAAACGATTTCCACCGCCACGAGGGCTAACTTCCATAATATAAGCCTTACCATTTGTACTCTCACGAGTTTCAATGTTATATACAGCCGTATTCATATTTAACAAATGAATCAATCTTTGAATTTCATTTTTCAATTCTTCTTGATGCTCATCACTCATTGAAGAAGGCCAACTATAAGCTGATGGAGTATATGGATTTTCTGCATTCGCATCAAATCTTTGACAGTTAAAGGTAACTACCTTCAAATCTCCATCAATCGAGAAACTATCCGTATCTGATGAGTATCCTTTTTGTGTAAGATAATCCTCAATAATAAACTCATGAGAATGAGAATATGATAATGCATATTCAATACTAGATTCTAAATCTTCTGGTTTTTCAACCTTTTTAACACCCTTACTTCCAGCAGAATCCGTTGGCTTAACAATTACGGGCCAATTAAATAAATCTACATCCTTTAATGCAGAATTAATATTTGTATACCCCTTTGCGACAGGAACATTAAAGCCATTTTTAGTTAAAAATTCTCTGAATCGTTTTTTGTTCTGTAAAATACATACAGACTCATATGGACCCACATTAGGTAACCCCATTTCTTCAGCAACATAGGCTGCTGTTACAACTCCAGGATCACATGCAAATGACATAATACCATCTATTTTTAATTCTTGTGCTGCCTTTAAAGTTGCTTCCTTATCAATAATACTCACATTACAATACTCATCTGAGTATTTATGTGCGATATTATCAGGTAAATAATCGCATGTAATTACATAGACACCAAGTTCATGTGCTGCTTCAATAACTGGTAATGCATATCTTGAACCACCAAGTATCATCAATTTTTTCACAAAATCATCCCTTTCTACTTTTTAAAATGTTAATTAAATATATAAATGAATCATTTTTAGTAAGAATCGATAATATCAAATATATAATACCACCTGATAAAATTTGAACTACCAAAGAAACTAAAATTGGTAAATTTAAATAACTAATAAAATATACGAATCCACCCATTATTAATGCCATCACAATGTTAGGTAGTATATCTTTAATTTGATCTATATATGAATATTTTAACAAATATCTGTTAGGCCAAGAATTAATAACCTGACTAATTAAACCGCTGATTAATAAACTATATGCCATTGCCATTACACTAATATTCATTGTGATCAGTAATAAAATCATACCTATAAATTTTTTAATTACTTCAAGCTTTAAAAACAAATCACTTCTACCCATAGCCTTAATAGCATTCAAGTTAGCTGTATGGATTGGCCAAAACAAATAAGATATACAAAATATTTGTAAATAAGGTACGCAAGGTAACCATTTATCAGTTAATACTATTTGAACAATAGGTTTGGCACAGAACGCCAACCCAATCATAAGTGGAGCCATAATATAAGTACTGATTTTTATAGCTCGTCTAGTCATATCCTTTACCCTAACGTGATTATCCTGTTCATTCGACATCGTAGGTAATAATACACTATCTATTGAAGTATTGATATTTGTGACTATTAGCTTAGGAAATCTATCTCCTTGATTATAAAAAGCTAAATCTGCTGAAGTGTACAGTTTACCAATAATCATATTTCTTAAATTGTTATAAACTGTATCCAACAAAGAAGAAGCTAACATTTTCCAGCCAAAAGACAATAAATTCTTTAATCGACTCCAAGAAAACTTTTTAATGGGACGCCACTTAACAGTTATCCATAAAATCAATGTATCAATCGCATTATTGGATAATTGTTGGAAAACAATAGCCCAAACACCAAAGCCAGCATATGCCATAATAATTCCCAATACGGCTGAAAAGATTGTTCCTCCTAATGTAGAAAAGAAAAATCTTTTAAACAACATATGCCGTGACACATAAGATTGTTGTACACCTTTAACACCAGATATAATCAATGTTAAACTAATTACACGAACAATAGAAACTAAAGAAGAATCTTTATAAAAATCTGCAATAAATGGTGCACTAACAAACATTATTAAGTATAAGATAATACAAATAACAAAATTAAAATAGAATACCGATGAAAAATCTAAATCATCAGCATCTTTTTTTTGTATCAAAGCCGTACTTAAACCGCTATCAATGAACACCTGTAAGATAGTTGTAAAAACAGTAACTAAGGCAATTGTTCCATAATCAGAAGGTGTTAATATACGAGCTAAAACAATAGAAACAATAAAAGTAACTAATTGTGCGCCACATCGTTCAGCAAAACGCCAAATAAAATTTACTAGTGTTCTATTTGATGAATACATTAATGTTTGCTCTCTTTCTTGAATTTTATATATATATCGAATACAAAAGGGGCATGAACCAAAAGAAAATATCTGAGCTGTTCCTTTATACCTAATTTACGAATATATTCTTTGTACTTTTTCTGTTTTAAAACATCAAACTCTTTTGTACAAATTGCACATTTGATAGTGTCATATGTATCAGCTTCTTCTACAAAATTTTTGTATATACCCTTATTTTCTTTATTAAAAGCTTCTCTCATTCTTACTTTCTTTTTCAGTAAATTGATTTCACGCAATTTATAAGCCTCAAAATCTTTTTGGCATAAAGAAGACCATGAATTTTCGCCACCTTGTCTATAAACTGACATAGGTTCTTCAAAACAATATGTATAATTGCCACAACTGGCAAAAAAGATCTGCCAAGTATAATCTAGTGTTAAAATGTCAAAATATTTAGGTATATATTTATTATCAAGTAATTTAGCAAATATGCTACTTGTAGCGATAAAATCTCCACCTTCTACAAGCACATCTTTTAAAGATATTTGCTTACCACATCTACTAGTATTTACTTTTCCAATAACATTTTTATCTTCACTTACTAAAAGTGTATCATGAACACATAAATAACATTCAGGATGCGATTCCATATAATCGTATTGTAATTGCAACTTGTTATCATTAATCCAAAAATCATCACCTTCGCAGATTGCAATATACTTTCCCCTAGCTGCAGGTATCAAAAAATCACGTATAGGGCTAAATCCTTTTGAATATTGATTTTCTGGATGAAAAATAGGTTTAACTAAATTTGGATAATTTTTTGCATATTTTTCTACTATTTCCTTTGTCCCATCCGTTGAACAATCATCATTTACAAGTATTTCATACCTAAAAGTTGTTTTTTGATTCACAAAACTATTTAAAGCATCTGATATATATTTTTTTTGATTATAAGTAATACATAATACAGAAACCGTTATTTCTTCATTCATTTCAATTATTTCTCCTTTAAACAACACAAAATATTCCAAAACTGTTCACACGTATTATTCCAAGACAATTTATCTAATCTTTGTTTTGCTTTTTCATGCATTTCCTTTAATATTTCTGGATTACTAATTACTTCAATGATTCTGTCGCCTAATTCTTTATAATCAAAATCAATTAATATAGCAGTGTCCTCGCCTAAGAAATATGAATATGAGCCATTTCTATATTCAATTAAAGGAAGTCCTGTTGCTAACATTTCAAATGGGACTAATGATATATTTGACATTGAAGCAGTCATTCCGAAATCACAACTTTTATAAAGTTCAAATAACTGATTTCGAGATAACTTTCCTAAGTTCGTTGCACTAGAAAACTTGTTTTTTTTATCAATACCATAAAACAATATTTTTAAATTATAACCACGTTCTTCTAAATATTTTTTTGTGTTATTTAATAAATATTCACTTATATAAGGTATTCTTCTTCCAATGAATCGTATATAACATGCAATAGTTATGTCTTTTTTATCTTTGTAAAGATTATAGTCCCGGTTATCAAAAGAATATTCTTTTGGATCATAAGGAAAATCAATAATATCAACTTTAGACTTCGAATAATTACAATTCAATTTTATCTTATCAACATTCCAGCCTCCTAATGATATAATATGATAACCAAATGAATATGTGTCTCTGGCTAAAACAGAATAATCATTCATTTCATAGAATTCCGGTTCAAAATCTTGAACAAAATAAACTTTATATCCACTTATTTTTTTTGCCCAGTAAGCAGTTTGCCAACTAGTAGCAATGCAAACATCATAGTTTTCATTCATACAGTCTTCAATATTTTTAACTGAACCTTTATAGGTTGGCATACATAAATGTACATTTCTTTTAGTTTCTTGTATAGACATAGAATTAGAGCAAACACAAAGTGTAACCATGCATCCCTTGTTCTGAAGATAATTTAATATCCTCAAAGCGGATGTAACTCCTCCTAAATTTGGATATACAACTGGAACAAGCATGATAATTTTATTTATTGCATTGGGTTTCTTATTTAGAATATCACCAAATTCAAAGCTATCCAACAATTTAAAGATTTCCTTTTTTGAATCTTCTATTTCCTTGTGTCTAGTATACATTTTTATTATATTTGCCATAATTTTTTACTCCTTTTCTATTTACCAATTTTAAAAATAACAATCTATCTTCTTTATGTAAAAATATACACATAAATGGCAGAAAATGATAAGACAAGACTTGATAATCAACAAAATTTTCTAAAGCAATCATCAATATTGGGATAATCATATAAAAATTATTTTTCTTTAATAAAATATGTATTATTTCAGTCCAATAAAGTAATAAAACAATTGCAAATAAGATTCCTCGTTGCATAAACAACATAATATATCCATTGTCTACAATTACTTTAATAGCACCTTGAGCTGTTCCGGCATCAAAACCTGAGCCAAAAAGATGAATACCATAATAATTTATAGCCTCTAAAGCATAGGTTAATCGAAAGTTTAGAACCGAATCAAACTTGGTCGGAACATATGCATTGAATAAAACACATGCAAAGCTAAAAATTGCACCTATTATAAATATATTTCTAATAATAAATGTGACTTTTTTTATTGATAGAAAAAATTGATCTCTTAAAAGATATTTATGCATATTCTTATATAAAACGTAACATATATTAGTCAAAATGATTATTATTAGTACAAAACGTGACCCACATAAAATAAAAATAATAAAATTCAGAATCTCAAAAATCACATGCTCTATCATCTTCATTTTTTGTTGTCTTAATGCAATAAAAAGAAAATATATAGTCATCAGTACAAAAGGTACTTGATTACTAAACTGAAAGCCAAATGAATGCCGTTCATATCTATTTGTATGTAGAATAAATAATGTTAAAAAATCATCCGAATAGCGCACATTTAATGTATCTGGAATAAATCCTATAAAAGATGATAGAACTATAAAACAGATTCCTATTAAAAATGAGAGTAGAAAAACTTTAAATACTGAATGCAAAGGCACTTTTTTTGATGCAAGTATCATCAACAAAAACAGTATCATGTTAATTTCTAAGCCATTTTTAAACATGGATAAAGCATTTAAAAAAATTAATGAAAATATAAATATATCATGCTTAATCTGTATAATGTTAAATTTCTTTATATAAACTAAAATGAAACAAAAAATGGCTAATTTACACACAAATGCTAAAACATTATAATATGAATTATATTTAAAATTACTTTCGTCTAACACCATTAATAAAACATAGAAAAATAAAATAAAAAAATATGTATCTTTTTTTAATTTAGCAAACATTTACTCCTCCAACATCATTATTAAATTATAATATGCCTAATAACATTCTAATCTTAAAAGATCTTTCTGCTTTTTTGTTTTGTGACTTCGTATTGGTGTTACAAACGATTTTCATTCGAGAAACTACACTATCCCTACCACCAATTAATTCATTTAAATATTCTCTTGTTAAATTATCTAAGTACTCCTCATTATTAATTAAAAATTCCTCTGCATATAAGCTTAATTCGTTCTTATGTTCTTTAGAAAACCATCTATTCAGAGAATCAATTGCATGCTTTAACGGATTTTTCCCTTCTTTTGCTACTACATTATTATTGTGAACACGATATCCAAAAGTCGGGCACTTTTCATAAATTACTTTACCTTTTGCAATTGCGTATGTCATTATAATAAAATCATGCATCGGTATTTTATTTATACTTTTACTTAAGATGTAATTTCGCAATTGATTATTTAATAGCATTGCACATCCTTGAGTTGTTCCACAAATAAATTGAGAAATAATGTTAAAATCAGGAGTATTTTTGTTCATTTCGTCATTTAAAACTATTCCATTTTGGTCGATAATTCTACAATTAGAACACCACAATGCTTCTTTTTCATCATTCTTTAAAGAATCAATGCCAACTTGTAATTTATTTGAATCCCATAAATCATCTTGATCTGCAAAGGCATAAAAATCAGCTTTGATGTCTTTCATCGAAAATAATTCCCAAAAACTTTGAGCAGGACCGACATTATTTCCAATAAATAAAGTGATATTAAATTGTTCTTTCCATTTTCTAATGATATCAATAGTACGATCAGTACTACCATCATCTCTAATATATAATTCAATACTTGCACATACTTTTTGGTTAAAAATACTTTCCAATTGTTGATTAATATATTTTTCTCCATTATATGTGGACATAAATATAGCAATTTTCATAATATTTCACACATTTAATATTTAGGATAAGTATATACTACGTAATGTTTTTGCATTATCCTCTATATCAAACCCTTTCTCTCTTATCATCTTCTTTGAAATTTCTGAAGATTTTTCTCTATCATTCTCGTTTATCATTTTCATAATGTCATCTGCCCATATTTCTGGACTTTGTTCAATTGAATCAAATTTTACATTAGGTGTTAGTTTACAATCCTTTGTTATTGTGTCAGACAATAGTGCAGGCAAACCATTTATTTGCCATTCAATTGCCACAAGAGGCAATCCTTCAAACAAGGATGGCAAAAGCATTCCATCACATGCATTTAAATAATCCTCTACATTCTCGATTGCACCAGTAAAAATCACATTATCTTTAATATCAGAAACACCATTTAGAATTTCATCTTTTAAAGGTCCATCACCAATCAAAAACAACTTAGATTTAGGATACATCTTTAGAAATACTCTAAATATTCTTATTACATACTGATGATTTTTTTGTTCAAAAAAACCACCAACATGTCCTAAAACAAACGAATCTTCTAATGAGTACATATCTCTGATTACTTCTCTTTTAATATGTGAAAAAGCATATTTATTTATATTTCTACCATTCTTTAATACAATGAATGATTTATCTTTAAACAGCCACCTTCCTGCTTCATTTCCACATGCTATTGAATCAGTACATAGTTTATAAAAAAAGGGTCTTAACAACTTATCTGCATAGATCTGATTACATTTAGTATTATGTGAATGAGCTATTCTTTTTTTTGCGCCTCCTAAATATCCAGCAAGCAACTCAATAGTAAGAGTTGCACTATTACCATGCGCATGGACAATTCTAATTTTATTTTTTTTTATAAAATCAGTTAATTTTAAGAAATATGACAATGTTTCAGTTTTTCTTGATGGTAAATCAATTACTTTACATCCTAAATTTGTGATTTTATCTAATATTTTCGGTTCTGCTTTTATTGTATTTATTACATATATTTCTAAAGCAGTTTTATCCATTGCTTCTAAATAAGAAATTATAACACTAGTAATCCCATCATAAATTAAACCAACAGTACTAATTATGACAACTTTATTCATGAATTTTTTTCCTCAAACATCTCTTCAACCATTTGCTCTAAACTGTCGTTAAATTTCTTATTATTACTATTTATTCCTTGATTCATATTTTTTATATAATTGTTGTAATTTGTTATTATATCTTCTAGTTTATTAATGTCAGTTACTGTTATAATAATTCCCATTCTATCTTCTACCGCTTTTGAAAAATCCACTTGATGATTATTCACATGTTCATCAAATTCTTTTTGCCTAGGAACTACAATTGGTACTTTTCCTATTTGCAATGGCATAATAAAACTGGCTGGTCCTCCATGTGTGATAACAATCCTTGCATCTTTTACATTCTTAACCATTTCAGAATACGGCAATAATTTGAAACATCTACAATACTTTGGTTCATATGTACTGTATCCAATCTGCATGATTACTTCTTCTTTAATAATTCCATCTCTTTTTAATTCATCTATTTTCCGTATCAACCTATTAAATGGTTGTTCATGTGTTCCAACTGTCACAAAAATCATGAACTCACCTCCTAAAAAATGCTGCCTAAATTAATTGCTTTTGGATATATCTTTTTCATTTCATCCCATTGAACAATAAATTTATCTGAAATCGGGTAAACCAGCTTACCAGTAATTGTAGAAGCATCAATTCGATCAAATACTTCAATATAAATTGTCTTTACTCCAAATAATTTCCCTAAATAAAAAAACGGAACAGCAACTGCAGCACCAGTTGAAATAATCAAATCCGGTTTTTCTTTTCTTAACACCTTCCATGCAATTGCAGTATTTATCAATAACGCTTTTATGCTTCTATTTGTTGGAAAATGACAATGATACACTTTTTCGTCTTTTAAAAGGCTGTTTGCATCCTCTTTCTTAAATGTAACCCAAAAACGATTTTTACTTTCCCAAAATGGTTTTAATTGATATAGGTGAGTTAAATGTCCACCTGAAGACCCTACTAAACAAACCTTAATATTTTTACCCATACTTATCCTCTCTATATAAAATCAAATATTACAATACATGAACACTAATACTTTTTACTCGATTTAAAAGCATATGTTATTTCATACACTATAAATAAAATGATTATTTTAACACCAAGACCTTCGGTTTCTTTTCAATATATCTAATTTTCTACCACAATCTCATTCTTATAATAGATTATTTGATAAAAACCTAAAGTTCTTAACTTATTTTATCAGACAGAAACTTCCACTTTTTTAATAAATACATTTTTAAATATTTCTATTAACACATAAAATATTTTCATTATTATCATTAACCTCCATCCTATGGAATATTCACTTTTAAATGTATTCATTACTATTTCTTCTATTATGTCTATTTTGCAAAAATATATTTTGACATAAAGTGTACAATAACACTTGAACTTATCTAATAAAAAAAGTCTTTCGATAAATAAACAAAAATGTAGACACTTCTGTCGACATTTATAATAACATATATTTGGTTGTATCGCAAAAACGTGTTATTAGTTAATCAATCATCTCTTATTTAATGTTAAATTTGTATAAATTGATTTGAATATTATATCCAAGAACAGTACTTCTTACATTTTAATTTATCATTTGTTTTAATAATTCACCCAATTATATTTCAATAATTTCCATCTTTTCATTTGCCTTAATACTATGTCTAGTATTCACTGGTATTTGTACAACATCACCTGCTCTAACATTTTTTAATTCACCATTAATACAAACTACTCCAGTACCAGAAATAATATTCCAAATCTCATTTCTCGATGAATGTGAATGCTAACTCATTTCTGTATTTGGTTCCATCTTAATTGTTTTTGAATTTTCCTGATTATCGATTACCGTAAAAGTGCCCTAAGATTTTTCTGCAAACATACTCGAATTGTCTATTTTTTTCTGCATATGGCTTCATATAGCCACTACGTTCTTTTGTAGAAAGACACATTTAACAAAATGGGATATAGACATCATTAATATCGAATAGGCTTGTACAATTTACCTGTAAGCGAGGTAATGAAACATGTGTACAGAATTTAATTTAAAAATAGATGAATCTACAAAGTTGCTGGATACAAAAACATTTGATGACTACGATACAAATGAATTGCTATTATTATCCGATACCATTAAACAATCATGTTTTGAATTTCTATTCAATTCTCATATTGAGTACTGCCCTTATTGTGGAAGTATTCATATTGTTAAGGCTGGGAAAAACAGTAAAGGAAGACAACGTTATAAATGCAATAAATGTAAACGAAGATTCATTAATAGTACAAATCATCTAATGCATTAGTCTCATTTATCAAAAGAACAATGGGAAATCTTATTCTATTCTTCATTGAACAATGATTATTTATCTAAAACTGCAAAGCTTGTAGGTATCAGTATTGTTTCAGCTTTTTATAACAGACATAAACTTATGTATGTGCATAATCAATTGATAAACAAAAAGCAATTGTCAAAGAAAATTGCACTAGATGAAACATATTTGACTTATCAAGCTAAGGGGTTTGTAAACCTAAATCGTAGAGGTATAAGTAAAGATAAAATTGGTATCGCATGTGCAATAGATCAAGATGGAAATTATGTTGTACACACGGCAGATAGAGGTCGTCCCACCTCTAGCACGCTAATAGATATTTTTAAAAATACAATATGTCCTGGATCAATCGTAATCAGTGATAGTCAAAGAAGCTATCACCAATTAATGGATGCATTAAATATAAAATGGGTCAAAATACCATCTGGTGAAAAATCGAAAGATGGATATACCTTAGAAATGGTTAATCGTCTTCATGATAGAATCAAAGCATTCTTCAGAGGCAAAAGAAATGTAATGACACATTATCTACAAGGTTATCTAGCATTATTTCAATATAGTGAATTACATACAATGATGATTGGAAGTAAGATGTTTCAAGATGAATTCATGAAGATAAACAGAATCTTAAGTGGTATTCGAAATAAAGATATATGTCCAGAAATCAATTTATACAAGACGTTGTATGAGTGTTAATTTTAGGTTTATATCCTGATTTATTAAATGTGTCTTTTTCACAAAAAAAGGTTCCTATCTATAGGTGAATCTCTAATTCAACTATGTCAATGAACCAATTTTATTAATATTTGCTTAGTAATTATTTTGAAATTCTAACTATTTCCATAATTTTTCAGGATATACACCATCTTCAATTAATTGTTTAAAGGCA
>OLRT01002017.1_pt1 | contig 13320 bp, 10 predicted proteins | sample 1672021 | NCBI WGS metagenome assembly OLRT01 (sample SAMEA3136637, study PRJEB25190) | human gut metagenome | reverse complement strand
GTGTATGCTATAATCTTTTCCCGACTTCACCTCAATCGGCACAGTAGAAAGGCTGTTATAGTCATCAATCAGGTAGTCCACCTCTCCCTTGCTCCGGTTATCATAATAAAACAATTTATATCCATGTGCTTTCAGTTCATTCGCAACAACGGTCTCATATACCGAGCCTAGATTAACGCTTGGCTGATCATCTAAAATCGCTCTTATATTATTCCCATATAAAATGCCTGTCAAAATGCCCACATCATTCAGATACAGTTTCAACAGGTTTTTCCCGGCTGATTCAATCAACGGGAAAACAGGATTGGAAATTGCCTGCACACTGCTCACAACGCCGGCATTTATCAGATACTCAAACTCTTCCTGATAGTCACGGAATGTTTTTCCTCGTTTATTTTCAATATTTTGTACCACAATACGTTTTTTCTTGTTTTCCATATTAGAGGGGATCATATCATAGATCCGTCGTATTGTTAATCTCCGATCAGCTTCATACTTTGAAGCATCCGCAGCATAATATTCATGAATTTCTGACTGGATTTCTCTGACTGACCGGATGTTTTTATCCTGTACATATGCATTCACAGCATCCGGCATACCGCCCACCAGCAGATATTTCCGGAACAGATCCATCATTTTATCATGCATGGATTCTTCTAAGGATTCCAGCTTGTCGAATTTCTGTCGCATAGCGGAAATAACCGTTTCATTCATTCCGTTAGCAAAGAGGAACTCCTCAAAGTCCAGCGGAAACATTCTCACTTTACGAATGCTCCCGATAGGAATCGACGTCGTCTTCGCCAGTGTTACTCCCAGTAAGGAACCGCTGGCAACATACGTGAATTTATCATCCTGCGATAGAAATTTAAGCAAAGTCAGTAAATGCGGATATGCCTGAATTTCATCGATAAAAATCAATGTGTTTTCTTTCTTCTGCATCCGCTCTCCCGCAAGCATACTGACCTGCAGATAAAAATCCTCCACAGTTCTTATCTCTGCAAACAGACGATCGCCTAGGGAATCCTCAATCATATTGATTTCGATAAAGTTTTCAAACATGTTCTGTGCTACATGGCGGATAATATAAGTTTTTCCTACTTGTCTTGCCCCATCCACTAGTAATATTTTTTTGCTGCCCGATCTAAAATGATTTTCAATCAGAGATTCAATCTTCCGAAACAACATAACTCGACACCTCCATATGACTTTTCAATATGATTATAGGCTATATTTTATGACATTGCAATATAATTATGCGGTGTTTTTCACGACTTTTCAATGCAATCCAGGGCGAAAATTTATGACATTTCAAAAGCCAGTTGTACTTGTCAAGTCTGGTGGACACAAAAAATGTTTTTTGTGATATAGCTTTTTCGTTTGTAGACACAGGAAGCATTTTCTGTGTTTTTTCATTTACGGAAGTGGATACGATGGATGCAGCCCTTCCAATTACTCGTTTCCTTTGTCCTTCATTCTTCGGCTTCGGATGAACTTCGGCTCCTCTGTCAGAGTTCTCCTGGAAAAGATGTCTTTTTTCTCCAGTTCTCCCCGTTGGTAGCGGCGATAATAGTTATCCGGTGTATCATACCCAAGGGCATAGCTGGGCCGCTGTCTGTTGTAAAACTTCACATAGCGCTCGATCATGTCGATGAATTCTTCCCGGCTTTTACACTCATTAAGTTTGAAATCGATGTCCTCTTCGGTCAGCTGCCCGCCAGCTCAGGATTTATTTGGTAAACACATCGAAGTAGAAAGTCACTTCAAAGTAGAGGTACCAGATTCGGGTATTTGTCCTTCACTTTACGCTTTCTGGATCGTTTCTTATGCTTCGTCTCCGACTTGATTCCTAAATACCGGAAATGATTTAAAATCTTAAACTGTTTTTAAGGATTTCATACTTTTTTCTACGGGGGAAATCGAGTATAATTATGGAACAAATAAGTCCAGTATAGACGAAGGAGAACCGGTATGATGCAGAACAAGCTTGAGAAAAATCCGCAGAAAAGCGTGCAGATAAAAAACTGGCCGGAAAAGATCAGGATCTTTTCCGGCGCACAATTGAAATACCTCGCATTTATATCCATGCTGATCGATCATGTGAACAAAGCACTGATCTATCCCAACCTGGATGGAAGTGCAGGATTACAAATCATCAGCGATCTCTTTGACATCCTGGGGCGGATCGCTTTCCCGTTATTCATGTTCCTTCTGGTGGAAGGGTACTTCAAGACCCGCAGCAGATGGAAATACCTGTTGTATTTACTAGGGTTCGGTGTGATTTCCGAAGTGCCCTTTGACCTGTTTACAACAAGTCAGGTCTTTGAACCCAACTGGAACAACATCATGTTCACGCTGGCAGCGGTGCTGATCACCATCTGGAGCATCGACACATTACGAGAAAAAATGGATCGTCTTCCGAAGCTGCTGTGGTATCTGGCATCCGTTGTGATCGTGGCGGTGATGTGCTTTGCAGCCATGAATCTGGGACTGGATTACGAGCATCACGCCATCCTGATCGGCTATTTCATGTACATTTTTCACCAGCGATACATTCTGTCGATCCCGTTCAGCTTTCTTTCCATGTACAAGGAGCTGTGGGCGCTGCTGGGATTCGCGCTGACTCTTACATACAATGGCAAGCGGGGCAGGCAGTATAAAATCATCAACTACTGCTTTTATCCGGCGCACCTGCTGATCCTCGGTCTGCTGCGGCTGTATCTGGGGATTTAATTGCTCGCCTTCTTTTCCTCCAGCGTCAGCTTGATCTCCTTGGTCTGGTTGCCGCGGACGATGGTGTAGGTCAGCTTGTCACCTACTTTGTGGGAGGTGACGATGGAAGACAGCGTATTGAAGGAAGTGATCCTGGTTCCGTCTACGGCATATACCAGGTCGCCAGACTGGAATCCGGCTTTTTTCGCATTGCTTCCAGTTACTTCCTGGATGTAAACCGCTGCAGAAGAGCTCTGGGACTGAGAATCCTGACTGTTGCCGAAGAATTGAGCTGCCCCGTTTCCCTGATTGGATTCCGCATAGCTCATGCCGGTGGATGGCTGATCACTGACATATCCTTTATCCATAAGCTGCTGTGCCACATCAGCTGCTTTGTTGATCGGGATCGCAAACCCGAGACCTTCTACGTTGGATCCGGAGGATTTTGCAACGACGATGCCGATCAGCTGCCCGTCGCCGTTAAACAGGCCGCCGCCCGAGTTTCCTGGGTTGATGGAGGCATCGGTTTGCAGAAGCGTCATGGTCTTACCGTCGATGGCAAGTTCTCTGTCCAGTGCACTGATGATGCCGGCGCTTACTGTTCCGCCAAGTTCTCCAAGCGGATTTCCGATGGCAACTGCCATATCGCCGACTGCCAGCTGATCACTGTTTCCATAAGTTGCAGGTGTCAGATTCTTGGCGCTGATTTTTAAAACTGCGATATCGGTGATGCTGTCTGTGCCCACCAGCTTGGCTTCGTATTCCTTGTCATCCGAAGTCGTAACGGTGATTTTGCTGGCTCCGTCTATAACGTGGTTGTTTGTCATGATGTAGCCGTCTGCCGTCATGACCACACCGCTTCCGGCACCTTCTGTAACGTACTGCTGCATCCAGGCATCGGCGGAAACGCTCTCGGTCTTGATTTCCACCACGCTGTCCTTGGTTTTATTGGTGACTTCCTGCACCGTCATTTTGCTGCCGGTAGCATCTTCCAGTTTATAGCCGTTCTTGGATACGCTGGCGGTTTTACTGGAACCGCTGTTTCCTCCGTTAAGAGCATTGGCGAGATAAGATCCGCCAAATCCAAACAATGCAGATACCACTACACATAATGCGATCAGCAGTGCCAGAGACTTGCGGGTCAGGGAAACCGGCATGCCTGGCTGGCGAGGTTTTTTAGGTTTTTTCACGCCTTTGGCCCGGTGAGTCTTGGTCACGCCGTCGCTGCTGCTCCAGGAACTGGTGCAGGCTTCGCCGCCTGGCTGCTGCCCTGCAAAACCGCGTCCGCCTGGCTGCTGCCCTGCAAAGTTTCCGCCTGGCTGCTGTCCGTAATAGCGCTGACCGGACTGCCCGGCGTGATCGTTCTGTCCGGGATTTTGGTGCTGACGATCGTAGTTGCTGTAATGCATATTACCATTTTCGTCTACATATCCAGTGTAAGGAGAACCTCCAAAGTTGTCTTTTACCGAACCGGGACGATTGTGCTCATTATACTGATAAGAGCTCGTGCCGGGTTCTGTGTTGCGAAAAGCCTCCCGCGGATCGCGGAATGCTCCTTTTTTCTCAAAATCATTTGATGCGCCAGAAGCCGATTTCTGTGCGAAATCCTCCTGGTCGCCCGGCGGCGCAGCCGCCTTTGCAGGATCTTCCGGCATGTCGGGCTGGTTTTCAGTCATGTTGGGCTGGTTTTCAGCAGCCTCTGATTCCTCTGCGTCTTTCATGACGAAGTTCGGTTCATATCCGGAAGGATCTGTTTTCTTTTCATCCATATCTATACCTTCTTTCTGTTCCATCAGTTTCCTCTTTTTGACATTGATTTCTCTGAAATGTTAAATTTTCCAAATCTTCATCCTAAATATACAAATTGAATATGATATTTTCGTGTTGAAAATATGTGAATATCTGAAGAAAAGGTTAAACATTTTACACATAATATGATAAAATCTAATACGTATATAACATAAAGGAAGAGTAAGATCATGAATAAAGCATTAATAGCAATAGATAGAAGTAAATCGTTCCGTGTGTATCTGACCATTTCCACTGATCTGGTGCAGGAGGCTGCGAAGATCCACGACACCACGCCGCTGGCATCAGCAGGTCTTGGACGGGTGCTGACAGCCGCAGGGCTGATGGGCATCATGCTCAAGGATGATGACAACAAGCTGACCCTTCATTTCAAAGGAGACGGACCGGCAAGACAGATCCTGGCGACTGCATACGGCGATGGCAGAGTGAAAGGCTACATATCCAATCCATACGTGGATCTGCCCTTAAACGATCAGGGCAAGCTGGACGTGGGCGGCTCGCTGGGAGTCGGAGATCTGACAGTCATCAAGGATCTGGGGCTGAAAGAACCGTACACAGGGACTATCGCGCTGGTGGACGGCGAGATCGCAGACGATCTGACCGCGTATTTTTATATTTCGGAACAGCAGAATTCCTCCGTTGCGCTGGGCGTGAAGGTGGAACGTGATCTGAGCATCGGTGCTGCCGGCGGAATGATCATCCAGATGCTGCCGGATGCACAGGAAGGGGCTGTCGATGCTCTGGAAAAAATGATAGGTGCTATGCCGCCGCTGACGACGCTGATCAGCGGTCTTTCCGGATCTTTCGATCCGGAAATCGACCGGCCGGCTGAAGCGGCTTCGGCAGATGATAGCGGACAGCCTGCCGGGGAGACTTTGCAGGCAGATGCAGAAAACCAGGAAGCAAGCGAACGCCTTGCAGCACTTTTGCAGGAAATCTTCAAGGATGTTCCGGAGGAATATCAGCCGGAGATCCTGGCAGAAAGAGAGATCCGCTGGGAATGCGACTGCAGCCGGGAGAGGATCGAGAGTGCGCTTTTGACCATTGGCCGCAGAGATCTGACGGAGATCATCGAGGAAGATGGAGAGGCGGAACTGCAGTGTCAGTTCTGCTGTAAAAAATATCATTTCAACAAGGATGAACTGGTAGAGATACTGGATCGCATGGGATAGAGGTGAATGAAATGAAAGAGGTAATGGTAAAGATCACGACGAATCAGGTCAACGAGCAGGGTGAAGAGGATATCATGGAATTCGTCACGGAAGCCAAGCTTTACAAGCGAGGCGAGGCGGTGTATCTGATCTATGAGGAAACGGAGCTTTCGGGGATCCCCGGATGCCGGACAAGGCTCAAGTGCAAGCCGGATGAGGTGCAGATGAAACGGTACGGGGAAGGCGCAGGCATTGGGAACGAGATACGTTTCGAACGGGGAAGACGGTATTCCGGCCTTTATGATACGCCGTTTGGAGCGATCGAGCTTGAAGTGCTGACAAACAGGCTGGAAAACAATCTGACCGAGGGCGGCGGAAACCTGGATATTGATTACAGCATCAGTCTGAAGGGACTGATGGAGGGTCACAACCAGCTGAGCATAACACTGATGTAGTAAAGAAGGTGAAAAATTATGATGAGTAAAAAAACGATCAAAGTGATCACTATCGCCATCGTTGTGGTGATGGTCGTAACGACATTGACAATGGCAATCGCATATTTATAGTAGATAGAGAAGAGTTTGGAGGAAAAGATGACGGAAATAGGGTTTAGTGCGGAACAGTATATCGAGGAGCAGTCAAAGTATATCCTGCAGCGGATCAATTGTGGAAACAGCGAGAGATTGTATCTGGAATTCGGAGGCAAACTGGTGCAGGACAAACATGCCATGCGCGTGCTGCCGGGGTTTGATGAAAACGCCAAGATCAAGCTCTTGCAGAAGATGAAGGACAAGGCGGAGATCATTATCTGTATTTATTCCGGGGATATCATGACCAACAAGACGAGACAGGATTTCGGCATTACCTATGACCTGGAAGTGCTGCGGCTGATGGATATTTTCCGCAAGCACGATCTGGTAGTCAACAGCGTGGTGGTGACGCGCTATGAGGACAACTCTCCGGCGGTGGACAAGTTTATAAACAAGCTGGAACGCCGCGGGATCCGGACCTATAAGCATCGGTTCACCAAAGGATATCCCACTGACGTTGACACCATCGTAAGCGACGAAGGCTACGGCGCCAATCCGTATATCGAAGTGGAGCGGCCGCTGGTGGTCGTAACGGGACCGGGGGGCGGCAGCGGCAAGCTGGCTACCTGTCTTTCTCAGCTGTATCATGAAAACAAGCGGGGACGCAAAGTCCGTTACGCTAAATTCGAAACGTTCCCGATCTGGAACATCCCGCTCAAGCACCCTGTAAATGTGGCGTATGAAGCGGCGACTGCAGATCTGAAGGACGTCAATATGATCGACTCTTTCCATCTGGAAGCTTACGGGGAGAAAGCGGTCAACTACAACCGTGATCTCGAGGTGTTCCCGGTAGTGAAGCGGATCATCGAGAAGATCACAGGGGAAGAATCAGAATACAAATCGCCGACGGATATGGGCGTCAACAGGGCAGGCTTTTGCATCACCAATGATGAAGTGGTGCGTGAAGCGGCTGACCAGGAGATCATCCGCCGGTATATGATCGCACAGTGCGATTACAAAAAGGGAAAAATAAGCGGGGAGACGGTGGAACGCGCTAAGCTGCTGATGGACGACATGTCCCTTTGCGAGGAAGATCGCAGAGTGGTGCTCCCGGCAAGAGAATATGCGGAGCAGAAAAAGGCGTGTGATGAGAGATACGCTAACGTGGTCGTTATGGCACTGGAACTGCCGGACGGCAAGATCATCACGGGAAGAAGTTCTCGCCGTATGGTCGCTGCAGCAGCCGCCATCCTTAATGCCATCAAATACCTGAGCGGAATGGCGGATGACCTGTATCTGATCTCGCCGGGCATCTTAAAGAGCATCCAGGATCTTAAGGTGGATGTGCTGGGCGCCGAAAAGACGAGTCTCAACTGTGAAGAGATCCTGACAGCACTGACTATTTCTGCCGTGACCAACCCGTCTGCGGCAAGAGCGCTGGCCAAGGCTCCACAGCTGAAGTCCTGCCATGCACACTGCACGGCTATCCTCAGCGACAAGGATGAAAGTACGTTAAAGGCGCTGGGCATCGATGTGACCAGCGATCCAGAATATATTACCAACAATCTGTATTACAGTTAGATCGCAGGAGTGTATCGATGTACGGTAGATATTTTGTGCTTTTCGCGATCCTGTTCACGGGATGGTTTCTGCGAAAAATCAATTTTATCGATGACAAAATGGATCACAGCATCAACAAGCTTGTGGTCTATTTTGCGTATCCGTGTCTGATCGTCCACAACATTGGCGAGCTGGATCTGACGGCGGATGTCCTGGCGGATTTCGGTCTCACTTTCGTGCTGAGCCTGGTGGTTTTTTACCTTTACGGTTTTTTCTGCAAAGGCTACGCCCGCCTGCGGAAATATCCGAAGAATGTTTCGGGTATCGCAGAGTTTGCCATGTCCATGCCCAACAATGGCTTTATGGGATTTCCGGTGGCTCTGATCTTCTTTGGGGACAGCGGGCTGCTGTTGATGCTGGCTCACAATGCGGCCATGAACTTTTTTATTTTTACTTACGGGGTCAAGCTGCTGCGGGATATGAAGACGGACGATCATCCGCCGATGACGCCGAAACGTTTTATTACGGCGGTGGTCAAGCTGCTGCTGAATCCTAACATCCTGGCGCTGTTTATCGGATTCGCATTCAGTATGCTGGGAAATGGTGTGCCGGGAGTACTGGACGAGTATCTTTTATATATAGGCAACGTATCCACGCCGATGGCCATGATTTTCATTGGATCGACGCTGACCAACTATAAATTCAGAGATATCATTCGTAGTGTTGTGACCATTGAGGGAAGTGCCGTCAAGCTGCTGCTCCTGCCGCTTTTGACGCTGGCAGCGGTGGCATTCCTGCCTATCGATCCGTTGATCCGGTCGATCCTGGTGTTGGGGATCAGTTTCCCGACAGCGGCGACAGTTCCTATGCTGGCGGAGCAGGAAGGGCTGGATGCAGGTGTTGCAAGTAAGATTTTGTTTTTAAGCACGGTGGCGTCCATCGGGACGGTGCCGCTGCTGATCCATATTATCCAACTGGTGATCATGTGATGGTATCCGCAAGGTTGCGGGATGCCGGAAAGAAAGGAAACGCAGGCTATGAAAAAGACAGGTGTGCTTGGTGCAGGAACAATGGGTGCTGGGATCATCCAGGTGATGGCACAGAGCGGGTATGAAGTAACGTTTATTGAACAGAAGCAGGAGTTTGTCGACCGGGGCCTTGAAAAGATCTCAGGGGTACTGGAAAAGGCTGTCAGGAAAGGACGGATGAGCGAAGAGGACAAGACGGCAGCGCTGGAACGCATTAAAGGCAGCACCGACATAGGGGATCTTCACGATGCGGAGATCGTTGTAGAGGCAGCAACGGAAAATGTGGAGGCAAAGAAAGCCATGTTCCGTCAGCTGGATGAAGTCTGCCATCCGGATGCTATCCTGGCGACCAACACGTCGGCGCTTTCCATTACGGAGATCGCAGCTGTGACCGGCCGGCCGGAAAAAGTCATCGGCATGCATTTCTTTAATCCGGTGCCGGCTATGAAGCTAGTGGAAGTCATCCGCGGATTATCCACTTCCGAGAAAACGACTGAGGCCATTATGGAACTGGCAGGATCCCTGGGTAAAAGCCCTGTTAAAGTGGAGGAAGCTCCGGGATTTGTAGTAAACCGGATCCTCATCCCGATGATCAATGAGGCCGTCGGCATCCTGGCAGACGGCGTGGCAGAGGCGGAAGATATCGATAAGGCTATGAAGCTGGGAGCAAACTTCCCGATGGGGCCTTTGGCGCTGGGCGATCTGATCGGACTGGATGTGTGCCTCGCCATCATGGAAACCCTTCACCGGGAATACGGCGAAGACAAGTACCGTCCGCACGTATATCTGCGCAAGATGGTCCGCGACGGCAAGCTGGGGAGAAAGACCGGAGAAGGATTCTTCGAGTATTAAAAATCTTGATTAAGAAGAATGGTAAAGATCGAACCTCAGGGAACCGGGTCTCTAAAATCGTGAGACCCGGTCTTTTTTGAAGGCAGAATTGATGAAACAAGCCATACGAGACAAAAATAGTCTAAAATTGTTTAGAAACTATTGACAGATGGGTTTAATCGTGGTAAAAAAAGAATTGCGCCTCTTGCTCAGGGGGGGGTACAGATAAAATGTATGGAAGGATAACGGAGCAAAATGAAACTTCAAGGAATAAGAAAAGGGATGGCTTTGAGTTTGGCGATCCTGATGCTTTTTCTCGCGCTGGGAAGCGGTACAGCCGTATGGGCGGCAGAAGCGACAGGTTCATCAACACTTGAGCAGCATTTAGAAAAAGGATATGTAACGCAGCAGGATCTGCGAAGTGCACCGCACAATGTAGAAACGGAAGATGCAGCGATCCCTGCAAAGTATTTTGAGTTCGTTTGCGTTAATCATCAGGCGGGCGGTTCGGTCTGCACAGATCTGCAGACAGCTTCCATTTCTTCGATCAAAGGCGGTAAACTGCGCAACAATGTGCCGCTGACCTTGCAGAATAAATCGGGGGATGTGAGACACACCTTCAGCCGTGCTCATATCGGAAATACTGCCGTTTATTTCGTGGGAACGCTTACGATCCATGAAGACGACGGCACCGAAAAGGAGTATGTTTACTATACGACCGATGAAAAGGTTACAAACAAGACGGCATATGCGGTTTTAAAAAGCGGTGATAAAATACACCCACGGCAAAGATCATACTGTGGAATACCAGTTTAAGGATTCTGATGGCAAGGTGACGAGCGAAGGTCCGGACGGCTGGAGCCTGGATCAGGTCTTCGGAGCCGACCGCCCGCTGGAAGTGGCTGACGGCCATAGTTACAGCGATACGGTGACGATCCCGCGGGGATATAGGGCGACCGTGACTGTCACGAAAAAAAGCGACGGAAGCAACGGAAAAGTTCGCTATACTTCTAAGCTTGGTGAAATGATGTCGTATCAGCGAGATGAGAGAAATAAGAATAGTATTTCCCTGGTGGAAGGAAGCCCGGATACTATAAAACTTTCGGATTTCATTTCACTTGGTAATATTAAAGGCGATGATGTGGTGACACTGCAGTATGAGAAGATCGATCAGTTTACCTTTGATGCATCGGAATGGGTACAGACAATTTATGCGAAACAAAGAGTATGCATTAAAGTAAACAATAAGGATGAATTTGCAAATAAATATCCTGATAAATGTAAAAAAGATTTTTCGGATCATAAATTTACATGGGAGTTTATGGGCTATTCTGCCAGTCCGATAGAGGGTGGATCTACAACTACCTGGGAACTGGATCAGCTGCAGATCAATGGAGAGCCGGTAACGGTACCGATGGTGGATGTCAAAAGCGATAAAACAGTAACAGAAACAACGACCCTTTCTACGGGAACGAAAATCACGATCAGCGTGTATTCCAATCAAAAAAAGGTTGGAAGCGAAGCTATCCGATATTATCGTATGGATGTGGAGAACTGCTATGAAAACCTGACTGTCAGCGCAGGTAACCTGGTCGGTCATAACCACAAGGAGCTGGTATTCAAGCACCTGAATGGTGTAAACGATCCGGAGTACTACAAAATAAAAAATGGGAAGGGGGACTGGATCGATTTAAAACCAGGCTCGCTTGTTGAAAGGGCATCAGGCAATAACTACACTGATCCCATACGCTTTAAGAAAGCGGACGGCTATCAGATGCCTCATATATCCTACACGAAAAAAGACGGTACGAAGCTTCAGGAAGATGATCTTAAAACAGGAGATGTTGCTTTTGTAGAATACCTGATCAAAAACGGATCCGATTTCGAAATCGTCTCCTACGAGAACTGGCAGGCCAGCAGCGACGGTTATTACTATTTCTGTGGGACAGAGGCTTTGCAGAATTATATGAAAGCTGATCTTGCACAGGGCGTCGTGCTGGTCAATATCCAGGCGTCCCCGATCAAATACGGCATCAACTATGTATCGGGAGCCGGGCGCATGCAGGATGGCGTGCAGATCTCGCCGAACCCCACAGATATCGAGGATATGCCGACCTATCAGAATGGCGGGGAAAACGGATACAACTGTGAAAATCACCAGAAAGTTTTGATTTCCAACCAGCAGCCGGTGGACAAAACCGGCAGCTTCATATTCGAGCGCTGGGAAGTTCTGACTGCGGAAACACAGGATGACGGAACGGGATGTCCGACCGAAACTGTCAAGAAACTGGCAGACGGCAACCCTTTGACCTATGCCGAAGGTGAGTCGCTGCAATGCAGCGGTGCTTCCATCGCCACGGTGCAGGACTGCCTGTATTATGATCGTGACAAGGATCGGAAGATCCTGACTTTGCGCGCTGTATGGAAGAAGAGAGATAAAAAAGATGCCATTCCGTATATGGTAAATTTCTACGTTTCTTATAAAGAGAATGGAGAAACGGTGACCAAGAAGATCAAATCCAGAACTCATATGGTCAATCCGGGCGCCAGGGTCGTGGCAGATCTGTATCAGTATGAAGACGGCAAGAAGCAGCTTTCTGCCAACATCCAGAATGTGCTCAGCGGGGATAATGAGACGGGATCTGCCTATGACGGAGAATACCGCATTGACAATGGAAAAACAACGAAGGGGATCGATAACGTAACAGTGGATAATAATACCGTCGATATTTATCTTGTCAAAGTGGAGAAGGAGGATCCGAGCAAACCAAGCGATCCTGTGACACCGACAGACCCATCCAAGCCGACAGATCCGAGCCAGCCGACGGACTCTTCGCAGCAGACAACATCAGCCGCGACGTCCTCTGCACAAAGCAGCAGTCAGCAGACCGCAGACGACGCAGCAGCCACAGGCGATAATTTCGCACCGGTCCTCTGGATCGCCATCGCAGCAGCCGCACTTGCCGGCATTGGAGTAGTCTTAGCAGGCTCTCGAAGAAAGAAACAATAGCTGAGGCTATACAAATAGTGAGGAATGTGATTTCAGCTCGATTCCAGGCATACTGCCGGGGATCCGGGCTGAAATCTTTTTTCTCGCTGATTTTTCTCCGCTGTCTTGTATACTTTTCAAAACAGGTGTATATTATATAGAAGATTAGGGTATTTGGATTCCCGAAAGACCGATCTAAGATTTTTTTACACTCTAAAAATACAACCCACACCAACGAACAGAAAGGATTCACATAATATGTGGAAAACATTGGACGAGAAGACTCTGAAGTCCAAGAAAGTGGTCGAATTGCGTGAAATCGCGAAAACTTTCGGACTGCAGGGGTACGAGAAAATGAAAAAAGCTGATCTGATCGCAAATCTGATGCGTGAAGATCCAAAAGAAGAAAACAGTAACAAAGACGATCACGATAAGTCTGTTCATAGCCGGGATCCGCAGCCGGGCAGCAACCACGAACCGCGGGAACCACGGGAAAACCGTGATCACCATGAACCGCGGGAACCACGTGAAAACCGTGACCACCATGAACCTCGTGAAACCCGCGAAAGCCGCGAACCTCGTGAAACCCGCGAAAGCCGCGACGACCGTTTCGAAGTGGAAGGCATTCTTGAACTGGCAGAAGACGGATTCGGATTCCTTAGATTCAACAACTTTCTGACCAGCGAAAAAGATATTTATGTGGCTCCGGCTCA
>OLRT01002012.1_pt1 | contig 13348 bp, 9 predicted proteins | sample 1672021 | NCBI WGS metagenome assembly OLRT01 (sample SAMEA3136637, study PRJEB25190) | human gut metagenome | reverse complement strand
CATACTACCACATCTCTCTTTATAATTTCTATAAAAATGAAAAAAAATAAGAGCAAAGTACACATACGCATACCTTGCTCAGTCCTTTTAGTCAAGCGAATATTCGCAATCCGCTTCACTACTTGCTCATAACCAAATAACTGCTTCGCAGTTTATCAATTAGTTTCAATACCCTTCTGGCACAGATACGAATTTCTTCTTCTGAAAGCTTCCCACTTCTGTAACCATCCAGAATACTTTTATGATCATTCTCACTTCCCGGCATGATAATATCATTTCCGGCAGCTGTGCACTTCCATGGAATACTTCCGTCCTTGGGTTCCGTAGTATTCCAGTCCGACATGATCACGCCCTCAAATCCCCACTCATCACGCACAATTCTGGTACACAGATCCTTGCTGTTTGCGGCATGTACCCCATTTACCAGATTATAGGAGGACATAATTGCCACAGGTTTACTCTCCTTTATGGCAATCTCAAATCCACGACAATAAATCTCACGAAGAGCCCTTTCAGAAAGATGAACATCTACTCCCATACGATTATCTTCCTGATTATTGCATGCAAAATGCTTAATCGTTACCCCGCATCCTGCTTTACTCTGAACCCCTTTGGTAACTGCTGCTGCCAGACTTCCTGCAAGCAGCGGGTCCTCTGAATAGTATTCAAAGTTTCGTCCGCACAGGGGATTTCTGTGAATATTCATTCCCGGTGCCAACCAGAGATTGACGCCAAATTTCTCCATTTCCTCAGCTATCATTTCTCCAAACTCTTTCAACAGCTGCCGATTCCAGGACTGCGCCAAAGCTGTACCAACCGGAAAAGCAGTACAGTACTGATAATACGTATCTGCATTTTGGTGAGGCTTTTCTGTTACCAGAAATCCATTTTCCAAAGAACCAAGAACACCGATTCCATAAACAGAATCATTCTCGCGATTTACCTCATAACTTCTTTGCAGTCTGATACCAGCTGGTCCGTCTGCCATGATCAATACCGGAACTCCATATTTTTCATAAAGAGCTTCTGAAGTTTCGCCAGCTGAACCAGGCACTTTAATCCCTGCTGCTCCAAGATTGCTGCTAATACCACCAGTATTTCCGTATAAAAGTGGGATCAATTCTTCTACAGGCAGCTCTTCTGCCAGAATTTCCAGCGAGTTTCCCATGACCAGAGACTCTCGGTCAACATTTCCAGCCTTTTGTTTTCTCTGCAATGCTTCAAACTGTATGGTGGGAAAATCAGCATTTCTACTTTTCTCCAGCTGCTTTTCTGCAGCCTTTACATTCTTCGAAGCTTCCATTTTTTCAGATAATTCAACCAACGCCTCCAGTTTCTGCGTCTGCTCCAGAACTACATCCTGGTTCACATTTATAAAAGCCTCCAGCTTCAGATTGGCTGAATTATTTCCAATCCAGAGACCATACTTTCCTGTTTCCACGATCCAGGCATTTGCATCCTCAAAAAAGCTTGCAATAGTTTTTCCATCAAACAGGATCTTTAACTCCTGTTTTTCTCCCGGCTTTAATACATTTGTCTTTGCATATCCAACCAGGCGATGGTATTCTTTCTCTATCCTGCCCCGGGGAAGTGATACATACACCTGTACAACTTCTCTTCCTGCAAAAGTATTTCCAATATTCTCTACAGATACATTTACTGCAATCTTATCCTTGTCAATTTCAATACTGCAAAACTGAATCTTAAAATCTGTATAAGAAAGACCGAAGCCAAAAGGAAAAAGTGGCTTTACACCAAAACTGTCGAAATACCGATAGCCCACATAAATTCCTTCTTTATATTCTTCCAATTCCAGATTTCCATTCAGATAACTAAAATTCTCTGCAAATGGCACATCCGCATATTTTTTTGCCCAGGTTGTTGTAAGCTTTCCGCTTGGAACAGCTTCTCCAAGAAGGATCCTTGCAACCGCACGTCCCCCTCCTGTCCAAGCTGGGAAATATTGAGGATACCTTTTATCCACTGCGCTTTTTCCAGAATATCTGTAAGCTCCACAGGACCACCGGCATTTATAAGCAGAACAATAGGCACACTTCTGCTGTTTAGAAAAAGAATATCTTTCTCTTCTCGTTCACTAAGATAATAGTCACCTTTTTCAAGACGACGATCTTTTCCTTCACCAGAAATACGGCTGATTACATAAACAACAATTTCAGCTTCCTGGATATCCATTTCAGAAACAGGACGCCCCTCCGGCATGATAAATGGATTGGATGCATAGGCATCAAAAGGATTATTTACATGCTTTGCTTCTTCAAGAATTTTCTCTTTCCATATAAGTCTCGCTTTCTGATAGCGATGTTCATAATCATCCAGCCAGTCCCTGCTGGTGATCCGAATTCCGGATTCTTCCATTCCTTCGTAAATGGTAATATTCTGCCTGTTATTTACATCTCCGGAACCAATCCCCCCTTTTACAGTTTTATCCGCACCGATGCCCAGAAGGGCAACCGATGCAGATAATGAAATGGGAAGAATATTTTCATTTTTCAATAGAACAATGCCTTCCTCTGCCGCTTTTTCTGCAAAAGAGCTATGCTTTTTCTCGCAGACAGATATTTCCGGATTCAAAGTCCCACTGTGCTTAAACTGTGTAAACGCCATTACTCTTTGACACCACCAAGGGTAACACCTGCAATAATATACTTGGAAAGAAGCAGGTACACAACAATGATCGGCACGATCGCAACTGTGATCATCATGTAAATTTTACCCATATCAAAATTCATATAATCAGCACCACGAAGAGTAGCGATCAGAATCGGCACCGTCATTTTACTCTTGGACTGGATGATCAGGGCCGGTACAAAGTAGTTGTTCCAGGAACCAACAAATGTAAAAATCGCCTGAACTGCAATTGCAGGCTTCATAATTGGAATCACAATGCGATTAAAGGTATGGAATTCTCCGGAACCATCGATTCTGGCAGCCTCCACAAGAGAAAGCGGCAGAGACGACTGCAGATAACTGTACATAAAATAAAATACAGCTGGAGATGCAATGGAGGGAATGATCAGCGGCAGAAGGGAATCATATAATCCCATCTTCGTAACCAGACGAAGGAATCCCATTGCAGTAACCTGCGTTGGCATTACAAGAATTGCCATGATAAATGTAAAAGCAACCTTTCTTGCCTTAAACTCATAAGCATAAAGACCATATGCCGTAAGGGATGAAAAATATGTACAAAGTGCGGCACTACAGGAAGATACGATCACACTGTTCAAAATTCCCCGAAACATTGGAAAGCTTCCGTCGTTTGCCACGTTTTTCAGATTCTCAAGGAAATATTTTCCTGGAAGTGCTGAGAAACCTTTCTGCAGATCCCCATGAGATCTGGTTGCATTAATTATCAATACGTAAAAGAAGAACAGGCACATAAAAGACAGAAGAATCAGTACGATATGTGCGAAAACTGTTCTGAATTGGCTTCCTGCTTTCTTCTTCATCTTCTTAATCTTCTCCTTTCTTCCTTAGCACGTTTTTTTGCAGCCTTTTTGGAACCATCCGGATCATTATCATTGGTCATGCGATATACGATGAAGCATAAAATACCACTGATAATAAACAGGTAAACAGATAATGCACCAGCCATACCATAGTTCTTACTCTTCAGATGACTGTTCAGGAACATGATCAGCGTCATAGACGTTCTATCTGGATTACCCTGTCCATTTGTCAGGATCTGTGGTACATCAAACATCTGAAGACCACCAATTATAGATGTGATCAATGTATATGCAAGAATCGGTCTGATCAGCGGCAATGTAATATAATAGAAACGTTGAATACTATTGCAGCCATCCAGGTCAGAAGCCTCAAAAATATCCATACTGATACCCATAACAGCCGCCATCAGCATAATCGTTGTATTTCCAAACCACATAAGGAAGTTCATAAAGCCAATTAATGATCTTGTTCCAACTACAGATCCCATAAAATCAATAGGGTCTTTAATCCATCCAAGAGACATCAGAATAGAATTTATTGGTCCGTTTGTAGAAAACATAGTAAAAAATAAAAGTGCAAATGCAGATGCCATAATCAGGTTCGGCAGATATATTACCACTTTAAAAAACTGTTTTCCTCTTATTTTCAAACGGGCATCTGTAAACCAGGCTGCCAGAACTAACGCAACCACAATCTGCGGCACAAATCCGATCAGCCACAGAATCAATGTGTTTGCTCCATATTTAAACATATCGGATTTCAGCAGACTGATGTAATTTGCCATTCCAATAAAATTGGGTCCGATTTCTTTAATTCCAGAACGGAAATATTCAAAAAAGCTGTAACGGACCGTATCAACCAATGGAATCAAAGAAAAAATCAAATAGATTATAAAAAAAGGAAGGATAAACAGGTAGCCCCATTTTCCATAATTAATGCTTTTCTTGTTTTTCTTCATAACAGTTCTCCTTTACACACATCTTACAGAACAGGAGAGAATCCTATGTTACAGGATCCTCTCCACGTTCCTTATACCAATTTTCAAATGTCACATGGACATTATTTTTTTAATAGTATTCTGCAAGATGTTTTTGCAAACAAAATCCTCAGAACTATCTACATTATTCCGGCCATTTAACCTCAGAGATCTCAGGATAACGCTCTTTAATAGCAGTCTCAAAGTTTGCCTTTGCTTTATCAAAGTCAACATTTCCCTGGAAATAATCACTGAAGGAGTTCTGGATAAGCTCTACACATCCCTGATCATATGCAGAAAGCGGTGCAATCTTAATGTTCTCTGCAACAGGTGCAAAATATGCAAATGGGTTCTGTCCGCCAAGGAACTCAGAAGAGAAGTTTGCATCATCTGTAGCAGCCTCTGCCATACCACTCTTTGTATTTGTGAAGTCTGAATAATCCTTAGAAATCTTTAACAGGTTGTCTTTGTCTGCAGTCATAGCAAGGATAATGTCTTTTGCATGCTCTGGATTATCAGTACCTGTTGCTGCATGAATATAAGAACCGCCCCAATTGTATTCCTGCGGAGGATTTGTAACTGCCCATGAGCCTGCATCGCCATCCCAGTTTGGACTTAATGTAAAGTCGATTCCCCATGCCGGAAACAGGAATGCAAATACTTTTGACTGGGAGCCCATAGCTTTGTTCCAGTCATCGTTCCACTGTCCTTTTACAGTAGGGTTAAGGAAACCTGCATCCAGCCACTCTTTTGAATCATTTACCCAATCCATAATCTTCTGGTCAACTGTAATGGTTGTCTCACCAGGCTGTACCCAGGACTGTGCGATGCTGTTTCCATATAAACGGAAGGTGTCTGCATAAGAAGAAAATGTGTAGTAACCTTTCTCCTTCAGTTGAGCAGCAGTCTCTTTCATTGTATCCCAGTCTTTTACTTTCTCGCCTACTTCTGTCGGATCATCTGTTCCAAAAACTTCTTTTGCAATATCACGACGGTATACCAGGGTTCCTGGGCAGCACTGCCATGTAGAACCTCTCTGTACTCCGTCAGAGTCAGAAGCAGTTGTTCTTGTGAAATCGTACTGATCTGCAAGATCTGTATCCGGGTCAATTCCAAGATCTGTAAGCGGCATTGCTACATCTGCATCTTTGTCTGTATATTTGAAAACATAATCGGTCTCAGTTAAGAAAATATCTACTTTATCATCATCAGATGCATCAGCCTGATTCAGAAGCGCCTCATCAAGCTTCTGCTGGTAAACACCATCCTGGTTTGGGTTGATGATCCAATGGATCTCAGTTCCGTCTTTTAAGGTTGTAACAGTTCCATCGCTGGAAGTGGACTCAACTTCTGGATAAATAGCCTCCAGACGTGTACGGAACTCATCGTTCCAGGAATAGATGTTAATAACCTTTCCCTCTTCTCCTTCTGCATGTGCTACGGTTGCTGTTGCAGCCATACCGGTAACTGCCATAACAGCTGTAAGTAACATAGATACTGCTCTCTTCTTCATATAAAAGATCCTCCTTTTTTGAGCATTTTCTTAATGCTGTATCTCTTTGGTGCAATAAATATACCATTTTTATTTTTGACATTATATTATTTCTCTTAACAAAATATCAGATTCATGTCATAATATAAAAAATGACACATTTTTGTTTTGGAGGGGATTACATGGCAATATCAAAAGACTGGTACAACACAGAATTTGAAGAAAACGAAACTGAATCCAAGCACAGGCCGCCTTCTGTTGAATATTCCTTTTATACGGCAGTAAAAACCGGAGATATGGAAACTGTCATACAGAACTGTAATGCAGATTCTTTTACGAATCTGGAGGGAACCGGAGTCCTTTCCAGAAACCCTGTCACGAATCTGAAATACCACTTTGTGGTTACAGCTGCGATGCTTACCAGATATTGCATTGACGGAGGGATGGAGGCAGAGCAGGCCTACCGGCTTAGTGACTTTTACATTTTAAAAATGGATTCCTGCACTTCCCTGCGACAGATTGCAGACCTTCACCACACTATGGCAAAGGATTTTACCGGAAAAATGATCCTGCAAAAAAAATTATCCGTACTTTCCAAGCCAGTTATGCAGTGCATTGATTACATCTATGCTCATATAAAGGACCGTATCACCATAGAAGACCTTGCCTGCCACACCGGTCTTTCCCAGAATTATCTATCCAGGGTATTCAAACAAAATCTTGGAATTTCCATCAGTGACTACATAAGGGAGAAAAAAATAGAAAAAGCCACACATCTTCTTCGCTACTCGGACAAAGCAGTAGTTGACATCGCCAATTACCTATCCTTCTCTTCCCAGAGTCACTTTATTCAGGTATTCGAAAATTTCACTGGTCTGACTCCAAAAAAATACAGGGATAGGTATTATAAATCCATGTGGTAAGCTGACCTAGAGCGTGTTTGAAAAAAGCTTTCTGCAAGATGTGCGTCACAATTTGTGGAAGATTTTGTCCGGATGAAGGCGCCGTAGCGGGCTACGGCAACTGAATTCGGGCAAAATATACCGCAAAGTGGGGCGTGCAGATTGCGGGAATGATTTTTCAAACAGGCTCTAGCACGTAAGGCTCCTGCAATGCATAATTCTCCGCCTTACATAAAAAGACCGGATATTCAGGAATAACCTTTATTTATGCATTGTTATTCCTGAATATCTGGTCATTTTTCTAATTCTTTATCCAGATTAGTTCAAAATAATATTAATTTCATGTACTTTTTCCAAAGTCAGTTTTTCTATTTCAGAGCGCTTCAGGCGAGCCTGCCTGCCGCCTTCTGCCGACAGCAAAGTACCATCACAAAAGGCTTCTTTTATCTGCACTTTATTCCATTCTTTTTTCTCCCTGTTAAAAATATGAATGGAAAATTTCCTTCCGGCAAATTCTATTTTCAAGGAAGCTTTTCCTTCCTGATCGTACTGCTCAGGCATAAGTGCAGGTGCTATCACCATATCGCCCAGCTGGCCTTTTACTCCAAAAACTTCTGTTATCATGGTCAGCATATACCAGCTTGCAGCTCCGGTCAGATATGCGTATAAGCCTCTTCCCTGATTATCGAAATATTCCGGGATTCCCGGGTACATTTTGCTGCGTTCAAAATCCATTGCAGTATCAAGCAGAGTCTGAAGAACTTTGTATCCTTCTTTGGCGTGACCGGTTTTGTACAATGCATTGGCATACATAACTGCCATATGGGAAAAGACGGCACCATTTTCCTTTTCTCCATATGCAAATCCAAACATTCTTCCCAGGTCAAATTTTTCCTCTTTGAAATCTGTATTCAGGCGGTAGCCGCCGGCTTTCCTGTCATACAGATATGCATCTGCACTCCTGCAGATTGCCTGTATCTGTTCCTCTGTAGCGGTACCACTCATGACAGCAAATACCTGTCCGGTAAGCATCATTCGGGTGTTACACTCTGCACCAGCTTTATTGTCGGTTTCATCTGAAACCGCGCTATATTCTACTTTTCTTCCATGATTATCATAATATCCATTAAACCAGCCTTTATCCCCATCCTGGATCCATTCATTTTTCCGAATATTTTCCACGAGCCAGTCTGCTTTTTCTTCCAGATTGCTGCATACCATTTTCAGAGAAAGCACTACTTTATTTCCACTGAGATTATGGGCACTCAAATCAGTATATTGCTTCAAAACCTTCTGTTTTTTCTCAGGGTTTTCATATAACTGTTTTCCACAGGCAAACAGACATTCCATTTCTTCTGCAAGCTCAATCCTGTTAATTCCCTGAACACTCTCTATTTCTCTAAGCACATAAGCGATATCCTTCAAATTTCCGGCATAAGCACAGGTAAAGGCCACACTCTCACCTTTTTCCCAGGCCATGTCTAAGGCATCATTCCAGTCTGCTCCATGCAGACACATTTCATTATGATCTCCCACATCAAAAAATGCGCACAGATTTTGAAGAAGAATATGTTCCAGAACAGTTCCATGATATATTTCATTAGCATCTGTTTTCTGTAAATTACCATAACTGCTGTTCCATTCTTCATCATGAGCTGTTCCGCGTTTTGACTGAAGATCCTTAAAATATGGAATCTTCTCAAATAAAACATCAAGATCCCCGGTCTGATCCAAATAAAGCTTCGTAGTTACAAACGGCCAAAAGCTATGATCCATCCATACACGGGTAATATTATTCCTGTCTGCAATAAATTCTCCCTGACCACTTCCTATAATTGTGGCATTTGTTCCATCAATACGAACACCTCCATAATTATCAATGATCATCTGTCTTACCTCAGATGGCTCCATGATCAACAAGGCAAGGCAATCCTGCCATAAATCGCGCCAGCCGCGTCCCCCTTTTCCATAATCATGATAGGGGAGAAAAGAACATCCATAAATTCTTCTGAGGATTGGCTGGAAACAGATCCATTTCAGATAATTATCCGCATCTTCGCTTCCAGTTTCAAACGCTACATTAACCTTCCGAATCCAGTGTTCTTTTACTTCTTCCAGCATATTCCGTACCTGGGAGCGGGTCCTGCAGCCAGAAGTCAACGACTCTATCCATTTAGAAGCTTTTGCCGGATCTATTGCCTTTTTATCTGTATTCTCCTTTCTTGGGAACTGCTGCTCACCGGCATCTGCAATCCCACATAGTAAAATATAACCAGCTGTTTCCCTTGGTTTCAGTGTTTTCCGGCTGAATCGGATGCCTCCAACAGCCTCTTTTCCCTGAAGTTCTGTTCCAGAGGGTTTTCCGGGCTTATTAATTCTTACTGCCTCTGGATTCAGAAAGGTTCCGCCTTCTCCTATAAACTCCTCCACCGTAGGATAAAATGACTCCGGCTTCTCTCCGTTTTCATCTGAACCGTATACAAAATATGTAGTATTATTTTTCTGATGTCCCCGCTCGTCAAAGGACAAAACCGGGGTTACTTCCACACCATAATCGGTGGTCCGAATTCGGTGGAGAAGGGAGGTAACATGGCGGTGATCTCGAAGATTATCTGCACTTCTTCCATATACCGGAATTGCACCTGTTGGCACAATTTCCACTTTTTTTTCGGAAATATTTGTGATTTCCACATATTCTACTTCCATGTCCCCAGAAATTGTAACAAAAGATGTTACTTCTGCCTGAAGACCATATTTTTGTGATTTTCGGGAAATCTTCTGCCACATAAAACCAGCTTCCAGTGTGCTTTCGTCCTGCTTATCTGTAAATTTCTGAAATTCCTGTTCTGCAGAATTTCCACAGACAGACCAACAGCCCAGAAGCTTCGGATCTGCTCCAGACAGAGCAGTATCACATGCTTCTGTGCTTTTATATACCTGACACCAGAAATTTCTGGTATTTCGGTTGTTATGCAGGTTTTCAATACTTACAGGCTCAAGAAGGAAATGATTCTGATCCGTTTTGCTGTCACCTCCCAGATTAGGGGTGATACTGGATTTCAGTCCTTTTTCTCCCGCCAGAGGCAGATACAGACCGCTATAATTTTCCGGATCATGTATAATAAAGCTTCCGTTTTTATCCTGAAATTCTATATGTTTCATCAATGTTTCTCGCTTTCTGCCTGCGTCCACCCACCAGGCCTACTAAATTTTTATGACAGATACAATTCAACCTCAGTTTCAGCAGTCAGCTTATCCTGTGGGATATAATTATCTTTTAACTCTTCACCGTTTACAGTAAGTTTCTTAAATCCACTCTCTGCATGTCCCGGATTTTGCACTTTAATGTGCAGGTGACAGCCGCGGAAATCTTTTTCGACTTCAAATCCATCCCATTCCTTCGGTATGGACGGTGCGATACGAAGACCATAGAAATCAGGACGCATTCCAAGAATACCTTCCACACATCCTACCATAACAGTAGACGCAGTTCCAGTAAGCCAGTGTACATGAGAACGGCCAAAATTCGGACTTGCTTTCCCCTCTGTAAACTGACCATAGCAATATGGCTCAAGCCTGCGGATCTCCGCCTTATCATTCTGTGCAGCCGGAGCATTTTCCATAAAGTAGCCAAATGCTCTTTCTCCATGTCCCATTAATGCTTCTGCCAGAATGATCCATCCCTGTGACTGAGAAAAAATTCCTGCATTTTCTTTTGTTCCTGCATTATAAATTACAGCCAGTGCACCGTCAAAAGCATGTGCGTGATATGGGGGATCCATAAGAATAGCACCATACTCTGTATTCAGTCTTTCATAAACCTGCTCAAGTGCCAGTTCTGACTGCTCCTTTGTTGCAAGCCCACTGATCACAGCCCAGCTCTGGGGATTCAGCCACATATTTGCTTCCGGATCTGTACGCTGTCCGATTATTTCTCCTGCTTCTGTAAAACCGCGGATAAACCGGTCTTCATTCCAGCAAAGCTTTTCAATCAGTTTCCCAAGCTTTTCCTGGCTTTTTTCCAGATATGAGATATATTCTTCATCTTTTTCGTAAGCCGCAAACTCCTTCAAAATGGTCATTGCATAATAAAACTGCAAAGCTACAAAAGTAGATTCTCCATCTTTTCCAAGCCTCAGGCAGTCGTTCCAATCTGCATAAAGTCCCGCCGGCATTCCATGTTTTCCAAGATGTTCCATCGAGAACTGGATCGCACGTTTCAGATGCTCATATACTGTTCCTTCATCTTTATTGGCAAATGGGATTACCTCATCAATAAAATCTACATTTCCTGTCTCTGACACATACTTATATACAGTTGGAAAAAGCCATAGAGCATCGTCAGCACGATATGCCGGATGCCCTGTTTCCTGTACATAAGAAGCATCGTCCGGCGTATCCTCATGTCCTGGATTGTGGGTGAATTTAACAAGAGGCAGACCACCACCATTATCTACCTGGGCAGACAACATGAAACGGATCTTATCCGCTGCCATTTCAGGTGCCAGATGGATCACGCCCTGAATATCCTGCACAGTGTCGCGGTATCCATATCCATTGCGCAGACCGCAGTAAGTAAAGGATGCTGCTCTGGACCAGATAAAAGTCATAAAACAGTTGTAAGCGTTCCATGTGTTGATCATGGTATTAAATTCATTACTTGGAGTTTTTATCTGAAAATGTGAAAGCTGTCCATGCCAGTAACTGATCAGTTCTTCCAGTTCCCTTTCGCAAACCTGCTGGCAATTTTGGTCATAACGCGCAACAATCGCTTCTGCCTCGTCATTTTTTTTCATACCTACAAGAAAAGCCATCTCTTTCTTTTCTCCCGGGGCAAGCTTTAACACTGCTGTCAATGCACCACAGCTGTTTTCATTATAATTTCCCTCACAATTAAGCTTGCCGTCAATTACTCCTACCGGGTTTCCATAACCGTGATATCTCCCCAGAAATGCTTCTTTTTCACCGCACCAGGAATCCACTGGCACGCCGGCCAGACCCAGGAACCGATTTGTCACATCTTTGTTATCTACCTTTTCCCCTTCATCAAGACGATCCAGATTTGCATGGATCATCTGGCGTACACGGTTTCCTCTGAAAACAGTTTTGGTAATATACTGGGAATACTGCAGATTTACCTGATCCTGCTCATAGTTGCTGTTGTTGGTAAATTCCGCATATCCGGTTACATTAATTTCTCTTTCCTTATCAGAACAGTTCTCCACACAAAGGCTCCACACCTCATAAGACTGTCCCAGGGGTACATAATACCTAACCTCAGAATGAATACCGCTGTAATCTGCCATCATCCTGGTATAAGCAGTACCGTGGTGACATTCACTTTTATATTTTTCAAGATCCTTTCCTACAGGCTGCCATGACGCTGACCAAAAATCTTTCGTTTCATTGTCCCTCAGATAAATATATCTTCCCGGCTCGTCAAACTGATTAAAAACATAACGTAAAATTCTTCCGTTAGCACCAGACTTTACAAAGCTGTATCCGCCTGCATTATTGGACACAATGGCACCATATTCAGGATCTCCCAGATAGTTTACCCAAGGCGCTGGTGTATCTGGTCTGGTAATCACATATTCTCGTTTCTTATCATCAAAATATCCATATTTCATCCCTGCACACTCCTCCTGGTCTTTATATTGACCCGATTTTCCCATATGATATCTCATATGATAAAAAACATATACCAAAACTCACTATAAAATATCAAAATTATGACATGAAAAAAAGCACCCACCTCGCGGTGAGTGCTCTTCATTTTCATCTATTAAGCTAACTTGATCGGGTTGATCTTCACTCCAGGACCCATTGTCGGAGCAATAACAACGCTCTTTAAATACTGTCCTTTCAGTGTGCTAGGTCTAGCCTTTACAATAGCTCCAATCAGCGTCTGGAAGTTGTCGCTTAACTGCTCCTCAGTAAAGGAAGCTTTACCGATCGGCACATGGATAATGTTTGATTTGTCAAGACGATACTCAATCTTACCAGCTTTGATATCATTGATAGCTTTTGTAACATCCATAGTTACTGTACCAGCCTTCGGGTTAGGCATTAAACCTTTCGGTCCAAGTACACGACCAAGACGTCCAACAACACCCATCATATCTGGAGTTGCAACAACAACGTCGAAGTCAAGCCATCCTTCATTCTGGATCTTCGGAATAAGGTCCTCAGCGCCTACGAAATCAGCACCTGCAGCCTTAGCTTCCTCAGCTTTTGCATCCTTAGCGAATACAAGAACGCGAACAGTTTTACCTGTACCGTGTGGCAGAACTACTGCACCACGGATCTGCTGATCTGCATGACGTCCATCGCAGCCTGTGCGGATATGAACTTCGATAGTCTCGTCAAATTTGGCAACAGCAGCTTTTTTAACTAAGCTGATAGCTTCATTAGTATCGTATAATGTTGCGCGGTCAACTGCCTTAGCAGCCTCCACGTATTTCTTTCCTCGTTTCATTTCTATAACCTCCTGTGGTATTTGCGGGG
>OLRT01002007.1_pt1 | contig 13379 bp, 11 predicted proteins | sample 1672021 | NCBI WGS metagenome assembly OLRT01 (sample SAMEA3136637, study PRJEB25190) | human gut metagenome | reverse complement strand
ATGAACTTACCAGCTCTTGGCGCTCTTGAATCTGCAACTACAACACGATAAAAAGGCTTCTTGTGTGCTCCCATTCTCTTCAGTCTGATTTTAACCATTTCTTTATTTCCTCCTAAAATATATTCGTTATAATTGTTATATAGAAAAGTCCTGCATCGGACTTGTTCGATCTTGCTTACATGCCGCGGAACATCCGGTTCATCCTGCCGGCTCCGCCTTTTCCTGTGAAGCTCTTCATCATCTTTCTCGTCTCGTCATACCGCTTCACCAGCTGATTGATCTTAGAGACCGGCTGACCCGATCCTGCTGCGATCCGCTTTCTTCTGCTGGCATTGAGGATGGAAGGGTTTTCCCTTTCTTCCCGCGTCATAGACTGGATGATCGCTTCCATCTGGACAAAGTCGCGCTCGCTCTGCTCCACGTTTACGTTCTGCATCGCCCGGCTGTTCATTCCGGGCATCATTCCCAGCAGTTTGCCGATCCCGCCCATCTTGCGGATCTGACCCATCTGCTCCAGGAAATCCTCCAGCGTAAACTGATTCTTGCGCAGACGCTTTTCCAGTTCCTGCGCCTTCTGTTCATCGTAGTCTTCCTGTGCCTTTTCGATGAGGGTGAGCATATCGCCCATGCCCAGGATCCGGCTTGCCATACGCTCCGGATGAAACGGCTCCAGCGCATCGAATTTTTCACCCGTACCGACGAATTTCACAGGTCTCCCTGTCACCTTTTTTGCAGAAAGCGCCGCACCGCCTCGGGAGTCGCCGTCCATCTTAGTCATGATGATGCCGTCGATACCGAGTCTGTCGTTGAACCCCTCTGCCGCATTGACTGCATCCTGACCGGTCAGCGCATCGACAACCAGAAGGATCTCATGAGGCTTGATAGCTCCCTTCAGGCGAACCAGCTCCTCCATCAGTTCTTCATCGATCTGCAGCCGGCCTGCAGTATCGACGATCAGCACATTGCAGCCTTTTCGTTCCGCCTCTTTTATAGCCGCCAGAGCGATCTTCTCAGGCTCCCGACTTTCCCGCATGGTGAACACCGGTGTATCTACTGCCTTTCCCACTACTTCCAGCTGGTCGATAGCGGCCGGACGATAGATATCGCATGCGCACAGCATCGGTTTCTTGCCGTTTTTCTTAAGATAATTGGCCAGTTTGCCGCAGGTAGTTGTTTTACCGGTACCCTGCAGACCGACCATCATGTATACCGTAAACCCCTTCGGGGAATAGGTCAGTTTGCTTCCGGTCCCGCCCATCAGCTCGGTAAGCTCATCGTTTACGATCTTGATCACCTGCTGACCCGGGGTCAGACTCGCCATAACTTCTTCGCCCAGCGATTTCTGTTTCACGCTGTCTACGAATTCCTTTACGACCTTGAAGTTTACATCCGCCTCCAGCAGAGCCAGCTTGACTTCACGCATGGCTGCGTTGATGTCTGCCTCCGTCAGGCTTCCTTTTCCCTTCAGGCCTTTAAAGACATTCTGCAGTTTTTCGGACAATCCTTCGAATGCCATAGGCTTATTCCTCCAGTTTATCTATAATATCTTTGATCTTCTGTAATTCTGCTGTAACCTCCGCCGGCACCAGCGCTTCCTGCTTCTGCACGTCTTCCATCAATCCTTCGATCCTTTCATCGATATCTCCGATGGCTTCCCGGCTCTGCTGAAATTTGTCTACCAGCCCCAGCTTCTGTTCGTATTCATGCAAAGCCCTCCCGGCATTCTTGAGCGCATCATGCACGCCCTGTCTGCTGATGGAAAACTCCGCTGCGATCTCTGACAGTGACAGATTTTCTCCGTAATAAAGTTCCATCACTTCCCGCTGTCTGTCCGTCAGAAGGCTTCCGTAAAAATCATACAAAAGGCTCGTCTGGATCACGTCATCGATCTTCATGGACATCACCTCACCAGCCTAGTATATAACAGGCTTTCATTGCTGTCAAGCGTTTTTACTTAACAGTGTATAAAATGCACTCCCGCTCTGTCGCCAGACCCTTTACGATATCTTCTGCAAAGGCTCTGCAGTTCGGGGCTCCGCACACGCCGCAGTCGATCCCCGGCAGCGAGCTGAGAACTCGCCCCATTTCTTCCATCTTTTTAAGGGAAACATCCAGATCCTCGTCCAGCCGCAGAACCGGGCGATAACAAAGAGGACGATTCCGGAGAAGTTCATCCTCTTCTCCCGGCAGATTCAAAGTCCGCTCTCCGTACTTTTCCTTTGCCTCATCGATCAGCGGTTTTATATTCGCCTTTGCTGAATAACTGTTTTCCACGGTAAGGGATCCGCCGAAACATCCGCCGCGGCACGCCTCCGTCTCTACAAAAGCCAGTCCATCCAGCTTCTCATCCTCGATTTTTTCAAAAATATCGATCACTTTATCAATACCATCTACCGCTACAAAATCATCGGTCTGCAGCGACAGGCTCTCCCCTCCCGGACTCGGCCAGCGAAGTCCCGTCATGCCTGCCTTCTCCAGATCTTCGATTTCCTCATCTTTCAGCTCTTCCAGATTCTGCAGTACCTGCTTGTAGATGTCCGAAATGGCGATCATCTTATCGATATCTGAATCAACCACCTCGTCGCTTTCCTTGATAAAGGATATTTTCGCAGTACATGGTGCGATAAAGAAGATCCCCACCTTCTTGTCAGGATATCTTCTCTCCGCTTCCCGCCGTGCCATACTTGCCACTACCTCCACCGGTGGACGGTAGTCCACCACATGCTCCATGAGATTGGGGAATCTGATCTGGATCAGATTCAGGATCGACGGACACCCTGCGGAGATCAGCGGCAGTTTTCGTTTACCACTGTGCAGAAGCTCCCGCAGCTGGTAGCTGATCATCTCTGCACCGATCGCTTCTTCATAGATTTCATCAAATCCCACTCTCTTCAGTGCTGTCAGCAGATGATTCCTGGATCTGATGTTATGGAACTGTCCAAAAAAAGCCGATGCCGGGATGGCGATCCTGTAATCGTATGCTTCCAGACAGTCGGGAGCATCTGTCACCGGACTGTTGGCGTGACGAGGACAAACCTTGATGCACATGCCGCATTCAATGCAGCGCTCTGCAGAAATCACGGCCTTTCCCGATTTTATCCGGATTGCTTCCGTTGGACAGGTTCTGGCACAATGGGTACATCCTATACACCGTTTCGGATCCAGCCGGATCGATGTCAGATGTTTGTTTTCAAAAGAAAGAGGGCCTTCACGAAGTCCGTGACTATGAAGTTTGCCACATACGGTAAACGTCGTATCATCTGTCTTCACCAGCGCTATGTTCCGGTTGGCAGCCAGTTCGATCATAGCATCCGTCACCGTCTTTCCGCAGGTGATGATGATGCATGTTATGTTCATCATCTCCGAGGCACGAATGACCTGCGGATTTACAAGGCTCGTAATGAGGATACTGTCATCTGCCGTATCCAGCATGACATTGCTCATCAGATCCGAAGCCACCGCATAGGAATATTCCCGCCGTAATATTTCTTCTGTCCCATACAGGATCTTGCCGCCTATCATGGAAATAATCTTTTTCAGTTCCATCATTACCTCCGCTTCATCGCCTGCAGCTGCGCCTTCTGCACATTTAAGATCTGCCGGCTTTCCCGTGCCTTCTGCAAAGCTTTATTATATGTAAAATCATCGAGCTTCGCCTGTTTCATAAATGCCATCGTCTCATCATAAAACTTGACGAAACAAATAGAGATCAGCCACGCTACCGCCATCTTAACATAGTACCCTTCATGGTGGACAGACTGCGCTGTCGCAAACAGCCGGTCCAGATACTCCCGCTTCATATAATGATCCAGCAGCATCACGACGCCGAACCTGACGTCAAACTCCAGATCGCTTTGCAGATACGGCCGTAAAAATTCCCAGGTATCTTCCCTGTATTTCCGTGTTTCCTTCAGACTGGCGCAGAACGTATCGCAAATGGCCCAGTTTCTGATTTTGGGAACGAATCCTTTGATCTGTGCAAAAAGCATTTCGCTGGGCACATTCCTTTGCAGGCCGATGATCATGCCCTGCAGCGTGATCTCTTCATAGCAGGAATCGCCGATCTCCTGCAAAAGGATATCCGCGCGCCCGCCGGACTTTGTAAAAAGCTCTCTGGCATACCGGCGCAAGGCAGGGATCCTCACCCCTAACAGGTTTTCCTCTCCTGGAACCAGACCGCCGTGAAACTCTTTATATTTCGGATCGCTCAAACTTTGCAGCTCCTGATAGATTTCCTTCTGCCTACTCATGTCTGCGTTCCCCTATTCGTTCTTCCAGCTTTTCTTTGACATGCTTCAATCTCTCGCTCTGCTTTCGGAGCAGTTCCATATGCTCACTGTACTTTTCCAGCTGACGGCTGAGCGGCATTTCAGTCTTGAACGCAAGCACAAAACGCTTCTTTTCTTCCAGCTCTTCCCGCTGCTGCGCGAGATAATCCTTCAGCTCCTCGTATTTGACCACGATATCCTTTTCCTGTGCGAAGTCCCGCACCTTACCGGAGATGTTGAGAGAATACCAGAGGTCGATGGCGAACACTCCGAAAAACATGCCGATGAAAAAGGAAAATGCCAGATGCTGCGAAAGCCAGTGGACCCAGCCCACCACATACGGGTTGACAAAGAAATAATACACGCATCCAAGCAGGCCCCATATGACTGAAAACTTGGGGCAGATGATACCTTTGATATTGCCTTTTTCCTTCGTGTAGTCCCAGAGTTTCACATGCATACCGCGGATAAAAATGATTCCTGCGATGTATTCGATGATGGTCATGACCACCGCCATGATCACCAGAATGATTGCTACATCCAGTGCCTTGCTGGGCGTCATAGCCACAGCACTCAGCGCAGACACGGCATACATGCCCCACAGACCGAAGCCGTAAAGGGGCAGATACGGTCCTGCGAGAAATCCCGGATTGATCCATTTTCTTTCCGGGTTGGCTCGCGAAAAGAAGCGGCGAAAAAACACTTCCATACACCATCCCAGGCAGCTTCCTATAAAAAATAAGAATGCGAAAATCAACACCTGATTCATCTCTAATACTCTCCTCCCTGTTTCAGCTCAAAATGGTTCTTGTTGAATTCGAGGATACCTTCATCCCTCAGTTTTCCAAGTTCCTTGGACATGGCGCTTCGATCCACTGCCAGAAAATCCGCCAGCTGCTGCCTGTTGAACGGAATTTCAAAACAGGAAGAATCCTGCTTGAGCGACTGATCGGATAGATACGAAAGCAATTTATCCCGTGTCGTCCGCTGCGACATATGTTCCAGCTTGCGTGTCAGCTCGCGGTTCTTGACCGCCAGTACATAGGCAAAATTACGGATCAGCTGAGCGTGATACGGACATACCGTTGAACACACCTGAAAAATTTTCTTCACGTCTAACAAAAGCACGGTACTGTCCTTTACAGCAACCGCATTGATCCTAACCGGTTCGTCATCCAGAAAAGAGTACACTTCCCCAAGAAGTTCTCCTGCAGATACGTCCGCCAGAATGCTGTTATTTCCCCAGTAATCCTCCCTGTCGATATGAAACATCCCGTCAAGCACCAAAGCCGCCATGCCTGCCGGCTCTCCGGCGCGATACAGGAATTCTCCCCGCGTGAACCTTTTTTTCACAGCGGCCAGACAGCCCAGCATAGACAGGATATTTTTTTCTTCCATGCCGCGAAAGATCTTTGCGCGCCGCAGAAGCCCCATATAGTTTTTCATGATTTTCTCCAGAATTTTTTATTGCGTTGTAAAAACAACATACTTGATCCTCTTATTGTATTAGAATTCTGTTAGAAAAGCAAGGAGGTCACTGATATGATCCGAAAAATAATTAAGATAAATGAAGAAAAATGCAACGGCTGCGGTCTGTGTGCCGAAGCCTGTCACGAAGGAGCGATCGGAATGGTGGACGGTAAGGCGAAGCTGCTTCGCGATGATTACTGTGATGGCCTGGGAGACTGCCTCCCGGCCTGTCCGACCGATGCTATCACATTTGAAGAACGGGAAGCTGCCGCCTATGATGAAGCAGCCGTAGAGGCTCATAAGGCACGGCGTGTTGCTGCTAAGACTGTCAAAGCGAATAGAGAGGACGTACCAGCGGAAAGCGCACTTGTCAACTGGCCGGTACAGATCAAACTGGCGCCGATCCAGGCTCCGTATTTTGAAGATGCCGATCTGCTGATCGCGGCAGACTGCAGCGCTTATGCCTATGGAAATTTTCATGGGGATTTCATTGACGGCAAGATCACACTGATGGGATGTCCGAAACTGGACATGGTGGACTATTCCGAAAAACTTACGGAACTGTTTGCCAGAAATGCGATCCGCAGCATCACCCTTACCCGTATGGAAGTTCCGTGCTGCGGCGGTCTGGAATACGCTGTAAAGCAGGCAGTCGCCGCCAGCGGAAAGGATATTCCGCTGAAGGTCGTTACCATTGGGATCAACGGCGATTTGAAATGACCGTGATCCTGTTTTGTTCATCGATCCCGATGACTTTCTCTCCTCTCTTTCTGAGGTGAAGCACATATTGGATATCCTCATCGTCCAGGACTTCTCCCGGACATATGAGAGGTATCCCGGGAGGATACGGTATAATGGAGGTTCCGCATATGCGTCCGCTGCATTTTCTGATATCCTCTGTCTCTTTTTCCCCTGCAGTATCTTGCAGGGGTCTTTTTTTATTCCACGGGATTTTCGATTTTGCTGGATTTTCCGAGAGTTTAGTGTGCTTCGGTTTTGCCGCATCTCTCGGCACGTCCTGCACCATCCGGTCACCTCGGCTTTCCTGCTCTGCGATCTCCTGCAAAGCTGCCAGCAGCTTCTCATAGTCTGCCTGCGTATTGCCGATGCCCGTCATGCACATCAGGATGTTGCCCGTCGTCAGTTCACAGAAAATATCACGCTTTATCAGTTCCTGTTCCAGCCGTGCTCCCGAAAGTCCCAGAGCACTCATGTCCAGATCGATCTTGGTCTGATCCATGCTCCCGCTTTGCAGATCGGCCGGCTGAAGCATCCGCAGCCCGGGGATCTTCTCCGCTTCACGATAAAAAACATCAAGATTTTCCTGCCACTGTGTGAAAAGGGATGTTCCGTGCTCCCTCATGATATCTCCATTTAGATCCAGTGAAGCCATGAGAAGATAAGAAGGGCTGGTACTTTCGATTTTCTGCAGCTGATCTTCCAGAACCGGCAGACTGATCCGCTCTGAATTTACATGAAGCACTGCACTTTGTGTGAAAGATGCCAATGTTTTGTGAATACTGTCTACGATGATGTCAGCTCCGCAGTCCTCGGCTGCTGCAGGTTGATCTTTCATGAATTTCAAATGAGCTCCATGAGCCTGATCCACGATGAGGATCCCGTCGTGACTGTGCACCGTCTCCGCGATGCCGGCAATGTCGCTGCAGATCCCATAGTAATTGGGGCTGGGGAGCACCACAGCCTTAGCTTCCGGATGCTCCCGCATCAGCCGATCGATCTCATCTGCCGTGGTAACACCTGCAATACCATATCGTGCTTCCTCTTCCGGGTAGGCATATACCGGTTTTATATTTCCTAAAGTCAGGGCATTGAATACCGCTTTATGGCAGTTTCTCGCCAGGATCAGCGAGCCTCCCGGCTCCACAGATGCCAGGATCCCTGCGATCAGCCCTCCGCTGGTGCCGTTGATCAGCAAATATGATTTTTTGACGCCATAGAGATTTTGATACTTTTCCTGAGTTTCCCGGATGATCCCTTCCGTCTGAAACAGGTTGTCCGCTCCCGGGATTTCCGTAATATCGCAATCCATGATATGTTCCAGAAAATCTCCATACCCCAGCCTGCGATACAATTCACTTCCTTTATGTCCCGGCATATGAAAAGACACCGGACAAAGTCCGGTGTGTTTCAGCAGGCATTCTGTAATGCCCCCTCCAGCAGGAAGGCTTCATAAGCACGTCTTGCTTCATAAATATCCACCTTACTGGTCACTTCGTATGGTGCATGCATGTTCTGTACTGCAATACCACTGTCGATGACTTCCATTCCATAGTTGGCCAGGATATATGCTATGGTGCCGCCGCCGCCTTCGTCCACCTTGCCCAGTTCCGATGTCTGATAGGAGATCTCTTTAGCATCCAGAATATTTCTCAGCTTTGCGATGTATTCCGGATTGGCGTCGTTGGAACCGGATTTACCACGCGCACCCGTATATTTGTTAAAGGTAAGACCTTTGCAGAAATAAGCGCAGTTGTTCTTCTCCATGACGGATGGATAGTTGGGATCGAATGCTGCACTGACATCCGATGACAGCACGCAGGATCTTCCCAGTGCTCTGCGAACACCCAGCTCGCTGTATGCTCCCATGCAGTTCATCACTTCTGCTACGATATTTTCAAAGAACCTGGAATGCATACCCGTCGCGCCTACGCTGCCGATTTCCTCTTTATCCACCAGCAGGCAGACACAGGTCCTGGCAGGATCTTTAACGGCAAACATGGCTTCTGCGGATGGATAGGAGCAAACTCTGTCATCCTGTCCATACCCGATGATCATGCTGGAATCCAGTCCGTAATCTCTGGCAGGTCCTGCCGGGACAGCTTCCAGTTCAGCCGACTGGAAATCAGCTTCTTCCATATCATATTTTTCCTTCAGTATCTTAAGAATATTGGCTTTGACCGGCTCCGTTTCCTCACCTTCCAAAGGGATGCTTCCGATGAGAATATTGAGATCTTCTCCCTCTACTACACGAGCACCTTTTTTATCCATCTGCTTTGCAGCCAGATGGATCAGCAGATCAGAAACACCAACAACAGGCTCGTCGTCTTTTTCTCCAATGCTGACATTGATGGAAGTTCCATCTTTTTTGACGACAATACCGTGAAGCGCCATCGGTCTTGCCACCCACTGATACTTCTTCACGCCACCGTAGTAATGTGTCTCCAGCAATGCCAGAGAATCGCTTTCGTACAGCGGATTCTGCTTTAGATCAAGACGTGGCGAATCGATGTGTCCGCCCAGGATATTCATGCCCTTTTCAAACGCCTCTGTTCCGATGTGGAACAGAGCCAGCATTTTCTTCATGTTGACCGCATAGACCTTGTCGCCGGCCTGCAGCTTCTCGCCTGACGTGATGACGTCGTTCAGATTCCGGTAACCGTTAGCCTCAGCCTTTGCAGTAAGCGCCTCTACGCACTCCCTCTCGGTCTTACATTCAGAAATGAATTTTCTATAGTCTTCACAAAAACGAAAGATTTCTTTTCTTTCATTTTCGTTATATTTCTCCCACGCATTTTTACGTTTCATATGCTTGCCTTTCGCTCCTTTTTCTGATTTTATAACGCACTTCTGCCTGTTTCGCTTACAGAACCGCGATGACCTCTACTTCGCAGAGGACGTCCTTTGGCAGAGTCTTTACAGCTACGCAGGAACGCGCCGGTTTTTCTGTAAAGAATGCGCCGTACACTTCGTTGAATGCTCCGAAGTCCCCCATGTCCTTAAGGAAGCATGTGGTCTTTATCACATTTTCCTGGGATGTTCCAGCTTCTGCCAGAACGGCTGCCAGGTTCTTCATCACCTGCTCTGCCTGAGCCTTGATGTCGTCTCCTACGATTTCTCCCGTCGCCGGATCCAGTGCGATCTGACCGGAGGTGTAAAGCATGCCGCCGGCAGCGATTGCCTGAGAATACGGGCCTACAGCGGCCGGTGCATTATCTGTATGGATCTTTGTGATCTTGTTCATATTGTTTTCCTCTCTGTTTCTATGAAACATTAACGTATTTCGGTTTGTAAAAAAGCGACATGTTACGTCCTATGAAAAAGTAACGAGTTCCGGCTCCGGTTTCGAAGCCGCCTCGATCTTTTTCAGTTCCAGGATAGGTCCTTCTTCTCCTTCACCGTACATCTCACACGGACCGTAATCGAATCCGACTGTCACCTTGACCCAGTCCTCGTGTTTGAATCCCGGCTGTTCTTTGAAGAAGCAGACGAATCCCAGGAACTGGATGTCATCAGCACAGCAGGTCATGATATGACGCCCCGGCACAAAATATTTGTGGGTCTTGTCCGAGCTGGCACAGTATTTTGCCACGAAGGTTATGTCTTTTCCCATGTACCGGCCTGGGTGATCCATAGCATCCAGGTACCACAGACCGTAGTCCAAATCTTCGATGACTACTTCCTGACCGCTGAAATCAAAAGGCATGATCTCGTCTTCATTGGCAAACATGGTGCCGTCTGTCTTTTCAAATGCCACCTGAACCTGCGGATTCAGCGCCTTGAGGTTTCTTCGAAGCTTCATGCGATCCGTTTCCTCCGTACAGCGGTTTACGATGATCAGGTTGGAGTCCTTTAATGGCTCCATGAATTTTTTTCGCATATTGGTCAGATATAAATCAACCGTTTCCCCATTCACAGTGGAATAGATCCCACCGATAAACCATTCTCCGGGGAACCCGCTTAAAAAAAATGCATCCATTTCCCACATGCCATTATATTCGATCATGATCTGGGCAGGTTTATACTGCTCTTCACAGTTTCTCCAGAACTGCCGTGTCATCTCTTCAGGATCTTCCAGGGTCAGCAGCGTCATGTTATATTTTTTTAAAAATGCCTCGCTGAAATCCTCCTCGCCTTCCTCCGTTCGGATAAGGAGTGTCCTGCCCGGCTCCAGAAAGCCTTCTTCTGCCGCCACTTCATGGATCAAAGTGGTCTTGCCGCTTTCCAGCAGTCCTGTAAATAAATAAACAGGTATTTCCATAGCAACGTCCTTTCTGTCGTATCTATTTTATTTCGCAAATACTTTTTCCAGTTCGTCCTTCTTCAGTTCCGTACCGATGACACAGATCCGGCCGATATAATCCGGCTTGCAGTCACGGATTTCCGTTTCTTCCGGCACCATGTCGAATTCCAGCCAGCCGCCTTCTTCTGTCTGGACGATGCCTTTTGCACGCAGCACTGTTCCGAAGTCCTGAGTCATACTCAAAAGCTTCAGCAGATCTTCCAGTTCTGCGCGGCTGAATTTATGAACTGTCTCGATGCCCCAGCTTGTGAACACTTCGTCCGCATGGTGATGGTGTTCGTGTTCATGGTCGTGATGATGTTCTTCATGGTCGTGATCGTGACAGCCGCACGTGCAGTCCGCTCCGTGATCGTGGTGGTGCTCGTGGTCATGGTGCTCGTGCTCCTCGTGATCGTGGTCATGCTCGTGATCATGATGGTGATGTCCGTGATCATGATCATGATGGTGCTCGTGGTCATGATCATGATGATGCTCGTGGTCATGGTGCTCATGATGCATATGAGAAATCAGCTCCATCATCTCTTTCTTCAGATCGTGTCCCTGCTCCAGCGCAGCCTCGATCATATCACCCGAAAGTTTGTCCCACTCCGTTGTCACGATAGCCGCTTCCTCATTTTTTTCACGAAGCAGCTCGATGCATTCCTTTAACTTCGCCTCATCCATCATCTGCGTCCGGCTGAGTACGATGGTGTTGGCATACTCGATCTGATTGTCGAAAAACTCACCGAAGTTCTTCATATACATCTTGGCTTTCTTGCCGTCCACCACGGTGATCAGGCTGTCCACCTCGATCTGTGCATCCTCCTGCATGTCGGACACTGCCTTTGCAACATCCGAAAGTTTGCCGACTCCCGACGGCTCGATGATGATACGATCCGGATGATACGTATCCACTACCTGCTTCAAAGCTCTTGCAAAATCTCCAACCAGCGTGCAGCAGATACATCCGGAATTCATCTCTGTCACTTCGATACCGGCATCCTGCATAAAACGGCTATCCACGCCGATCTCCCCGAATTCGTTCTCGATGAGAACCATTTTCTCACCGCTGTAAACCTTTGAAATCAGCTCTTTTATAAAGGTCGTTTTACCAGCTCCCAAAAAGCCTGATATAATATCTACTTTCGTCATCCAAACCACTCCTTTTATCTTTAAATCTTATTCTATACATTATTTTCTGCAAAGCGGGCTCCGCCCAGCTCCAGTAATTATTGTACCATAATAATACAATTTATGTTATCCCAACTTCATGAATTTTTTGTGAGGAAACACCCGTGTCTACGAAATTCTGGCACGATTTTCTACGCTCGGACTAAATTCACTCTGCAAAAACAGAATTCGTTTCTGCACAAACCAACTCACACGCCAAATTTTCAGAAAGCATAAAATCCGAAAATCCATTTTCTATTATCTCTTCAATTTTCTTCCTGGTTATTATCCCATTTATTCCTTTTATACCTTTATTCTCCTCCTCTTCATTGCAACACTTTCTATATTTTCTGTATAAGCCGCTCTAAAATGGATTTTTTGCACATGAAACTTCAAGCCCTTGCCGCCATTGATTTCCGGATTGCTTTTTAAGACAGAATTGACTATACTAATTAAAAGAGAGTCTATCAGCGGACAAGGATGATTTCTCGGGCAGTGCCTGCGAGGACCCTTGATACTGAAGACTCTTTTATTCTTCAAGCATTTTGCACCTGGCTTTTCGGTGTATTTTCATTTTCTGCAAGAACTTGGTCTCTGTCAAAGTCAATTCAATTCCAGATTTCTGCGAACAAAAAAGAGAGCTAGTTGTGCTCTCTACATGATCTATCGCTAAACCAGACAATTATTTGGCAGGCGTAGCATCCTCCTGCATCTCTCGGGTCTCCCCTGTCTATACCAACGGCGTGTGGTCGCTACGAAATCTACCACCTCAAATAGTTGCCTGGTTACAGCTCTACTTTCTTATAAAATTGCCATTGCTAAAATAGTATCAAATTTTCTTATATCGATGCCTTTCTTTAAGTTTATCTTAATATGACCGGCCTTTGTCCACAGTTCTACTTCAGCATTAAAGTCTAAAAGGTTCCCCGCATTCTCAGTGGACCACATCGTAATAGAGGAATATGGTAAAGAATAGATCTCAATTTTCTTTCCTGTAATTCCTTGTGCATCTTTTACAATCAGTCTCTTGTTCGTAAAAACAGCAACATCCCGAATTGTTTTATAGGCAGCGATCGGCTGTTCTCCATTGACCATAAGCGCACCGATATCCTGTGGAATCGCCACTTCCTGAAAAAAAGTCCATGAAGCTAATGCTGCTAATTCATTTGCCATAGTAACCTCCTTAATTTTAAACGATGATGAGATATTAAATATTTACTATAGTATACCTTAATGTACTTTTATTGTCCACTCGAAATACGACTTACTTACCACTTGAAAATTCTTATTAAGAATTCACTGCTATCAAGATCCGTTTCTGGCACGATTTTCTACGCTCAGACCAAATTTCCTCTGCAAAAACAGAATTCGTTTCTGCACAAACCACCTCACACGTCAAATTTTCAGAAAGCATAAAATCCGAAAATCCATTTTCTATTATCTCTTCAATT
>OLRT01001993.1_pt1 | contig 13407 bp, 10 predicted proteins | sample 1672021 | NCBI WGS metagenome assembly OLRT01 (sample SAMEA3136637, study PRJEB25190) | human gut metagenome | reverse complement strand
TAGAAAGTGGTGTTGGCGGAGAATCCACCGTAATCAAATCTCATCACAACGTAGGCGGTCTGCCGGAGCACGTAGATTTCAAAGAGATCATCGAGCCTCTGCGTGACCTGTTCAAAGATGAAGTAAGAAAAGCCGGTCTGGAACTCGGCATCCCGGATTACCTGGTATTCCGTCAGCCATTCCCGGGTCCAGGACTTGGTATCCGTATCATCGGCGATGTAACCGCAGAAAAAGTACAGATGGTACAGGACGCAGACGCCATCTGGCGCGAAGAAATCGCCAAAGCCGGCCTGGACAAAGAAGTAAACCAGTACTTCGCAGCCCTGACCAACATGCGTTCCGTAGGTGTTATGGGTGACGAAAGAACATACGACTACGCCATCGCACTGCGTGCAGTAACCACTACAGATTTCATGACTGCAGAAAGTGCTGAGATTCCGTGGGATGTCATCGGAAGAACAACCAGCAGAATTGTAAATGAAGTGAAACATGTAAATAGGGTAATGTACGATTGCACGGGGAAACCACCGGCAACGATTGAATTCGAGTAAGAGGTTTCCATATAATAAGCGACATCATGATATAGCAGGTAGTCTACGAGATTACCTGCTATTGATTTACGCGGACAACGAGACAAAGTCCGTGCTTGCAATCGTAATTTTCAGTGAGGTTCTGAAATTATGTTAAAGATATGGTATTATGCAAATATTGATTACATGAAAGATGCTCCTTCTTATTTCGATAATGTATATGAAGATGAATGGATAGAAGATCCTTTTGTAAAAGAGATGATTCAGGATGTAGATCATTCTACTGTGATCAGTTCCCATATAATAGACAGCCCGGTATTGGGAGCGATTACTCCGCGTGAATTGTCTGGGGGAGTAAAGGTTCTGATTCTGATGTTGAAGGACGATTCTTTTATTTACAATATGTCCAATTGTGGAGATAATTGTGCAAAATGGATTCTGAAAATTGCGGAGAAGAAAGATCTGACAGTGTATCTGCAGCATGTCATGCGGTTTGAAGGAACGTTTAAAATACAGATTATGAATACGGGGAAGATTGTATGTAATCCGGAAGAATATGTGGAGGGATTACTGGAAGCGGAGGAAATGGAAGATGAAAGGAAGCTACAGGTTCCGGGCGAGGAGTAAAAAGGTATTATTTGAATTTTCCATAAGAAGAAATATTACAGTCATAAAAGGAGACAGTGCGACTGGAAAAACTACGCTTTTGCATATCTTGTATGAATACTTGAGAAGCGGAAGACAGTCAGGATATTCCGTTTCGACCGATGCAGAGTATTATGTGTATCTTCGGGATGAAGTAGGGCGTGACTGGACGGATGCGCTTTATCCGCTGAAGAATACCGTTATCTTCATTGAAGAAAACAATGATTTTGTATTTACAAAAGAATTTGCCGCATTTGTGAAAACATCCGGAAACTATTTCGTATTGGTGACCCGTGCACCTTTGAAAATGCTGCCGTACAGTATTCATGAAATATATGAGATTGTTACGGATGGGAAACGCACAGATATGAAAGAATCGTACCATGAATTCAGAGAAATCTACAGCAATTACCCTGTTTTGGAAAATAACAAACTTCAGAATGTAGTTACAGAAGACAGCAATTCGGGGTATCAGTTCTGGAGCCATGTGTTTCAGAAAAGTAAAGTTGTCAGTTCCAATGGAAACGGAAACCTTATCAAACAGGTAAAAAAACTGGAAGCAGGAGATACTCTTGTCATAGCTGATGGCGCGGCGTTTGGGGCGATGATAGAAAGCTGTCTGTGCTCTTTTCAAACCCAGACCGACTGCAGGATTGCACTTTGGCTGCCGGAGTCATTTGAATATCTGATTTTAAATTCAGGTATTCTGAAATCCGATAAATTAACACAGATCCTGGAGAATATTCCGGAGTATGTTGCATGCGAAAAGTATGAAAGCTGGGAGCGATTTTTTACGGATATTCTTGTTGAATTAACTGCTGATGGGGTGGAAAAATATTCGAAAGATATATTGAATGAGTATTATTTGCAGAAGTGGGTGGTTGAAAAAATAAAAGGGGAAATGCCAGAGGAGATTAGGATAAGGGGATAGGAAGGACTACTGAGCGGATACAATTTAGCGAGATTTTAGCATGTATACCAATTTGAGAACTTAAATCTAGTGGTGGATTGGAATGCATGAACGTAAAGAAGTTTGTGGTTGTGATGAAAAAGTACAGCCGCAAACTTCTTTATGTTTATTCATCAGAACATTCTCAGAGAGAAGGAATCAGTATTGTGTGTACCTTCTTTCCAGAAATGATGCAGTATTCTCAAAATAAAGGTTGTCAAACTTATTTACGCCATTTACAATAAGCTGGCAACAAATTGGCAACAGAAAATCAGCGAGCCAAAATAATATATGCAACAGAAATGAAATAACGGCAAAAAAGACATAAAACTTAAATAAACATGGCAGATAGTCATCAAGATACTCTGGATATTCTAGGAATGCACTTCCAGGCATATCTGATAAGATGTATTTTATATATTTCATTGGAGATAATCCATTTGCCTTTGCTGTTTCAACTAAAGTATATATGGCTGCACTAGCTTTTGCTCCTTGAGGACTTCTTGAAAACAACTAATTTTTCTTCTTATGTTCTACAGCGCATAAGAAGAAGTGGCAGATGATCGATACGATTCATGGAGCTAAATCTTCGGCAATCATTTACAGTATTGTGGAAAGTGCAAAAGCGAATAATCTGAAGCCTTTTAACTATGTACAGTATCTTTTGGAAGAAATTCCAAGGCACACAGACGAGAAAGATTGTTCCTTTTTGGAAGATCTTCTGCCTTGGTCGGGAAAACTTCCAGTAGAGATCCACAAAGATTAAATATAGGTGGCTGTAAAGCAGCCGCCTAAAAATGTTAGGGTACTCGCTATTAAGCGCTTACCTTCTTTGTTTGTATTATTCCGATAAACGATGTATAATCAAACTAGTTTTATGTTTCTACTTATGTATGATTTTGAAGAGGTAAGATTATGGAGTATTTAACGACTGTGGAATTATCAGAAAGATGGAATATCACTTCACGTCGAATAGGTGTTTTGTGTGCAGAGGGAAGAATTGAAGGCGCAATAAAAAAAGGTAAAACATGGTTAATCCCTTCGGATGCAATAAAGCCTGCGGATGGACGATATAAGAAGAAGTCAGAAAAGTAAGATGTAATACGAAATAGGATTTATAAATATATGAGAATATATAATTAAATGCAGAGGGGGTACTTATATGGCATTTGATTTTGGAAACGCAAATAAAGCACAGAGAAGTGCTATTTCAACAACAGATGGTCCGTTGTTGATTATTGCAGGCCCTGGTACAGGGAAAACATATACATTAGTAAAGAGAATTGTTTATCTTATAACTGAAAAAGATGTGCTTCCTGAGGAAATAATGATTGCTACATTTACAGAAAAGGCTGCGAAAGAACTGATTACACGTATCACAAATGAATTGTATGCAATAGGAGTATCCGTAAATCTGAATGAAATGTATATTGGTACTTTTCATTCAATTTGTTTGAGAATTCTTAAAGATCATCTTGAATATACAAGGATTAAGAAAAATTATAGGATGCTGGATAATTTTGATCAGCAGTATATGGTGTTTCAAAAGATTAATAGATTTAGGAACTTGCCTTATTTTGATGTTATATTTGATAAAAAGCAAGGAGCTTGGAGACAAGCTGGAGAAATAGTTAAGTATGTTAATAATCTTGCTGAAGAATTGGTTGATATTGATGAAATGCAGGAAGATTCGGATGAACATATTGTGGCTGTTGCAAATATTATGAAACAGTACAATATCTTGATGGAAGATGAGAATTTAATTGATTTTTCAAGTATTCAAACAGAAGCATATAAATTATTGATCGAGGAACCAAGCATATTGGAAGAAATACAGCAGAAAATTAAATATGTGATGGTGGATGAATATCAGGATACAAATTACATACAGGAATTACTTGTGTTTTTGATTGCCGGAAAAAATAGAAATATATGTGTTGTGGGAGACGATGACCAAGGTTTGTATCGTTTTCGAGGAGCAACAATAAGAAATATATTGGAATTTCCAGGCCATTTTGCAGAAGGAGAATGTAAGCAGGTTAAACTTGTTACAAATTATCGTTCAGAGAGACAAATTATTGATTTTTACAATAAATGGATGAGCACAACAGATGGTAGGGCATATGATTTTATGTGGAAGAATTTTAGGTTTGAGAAGAAGATTGTTCCGCCGGAAGGGAAAAAGGATGCTAAAGTAGGTGTTATTAAATGTTCAGGAAAAGACTTGCTAGATGATTGGTATGAACAAGTTTATTCATTTATTACACAATTAAAAAGTAGTGGTGTACTAACTGATTACAATCAGATTGCAGTTCTTTGCAAGTCTGTAAAAGGGGATAAAATCATAGGTATGGTTGAATATCTTGAGGAACATGGTATTAAAGTTTATTCACCTCGTTCGGAAATGTTCTTTGAAAGAAAAGAGATAAAACAAGTAATAGGGTGTATGATCTTATGTTTCCCAGAGTATGTTCGTAAGTTACAACAAAGAGATTTTTCGTATGATTTTGAAAATCTCTATAATTATTACGATACTCAATGTATAGCTGCTGCAAAAGATCTTATTTTACAGTATAGAGATACATTGGGGAAATGGATTGCAGAGAAGATGCAGAAGCATGCTAATCTAAGAAAGGATAATGCAGATTACGCATTTACAGGATTACTGTATCAGCTATTACAGTTTGAACCATTTAGTACATACTTAGGGATAGATATGAAATCAGGGGTGATAGATGAAAGACCTGCAAGAAACTTATCAATTTTATCTTCAATTTTGGGAAAGTACGAATATCTACATCGGATAGATGTCTTCACGGAAAAAAATATTATAGAGTCAGTAGAACGGTTTTTTAATATGTATTTTCGCTTTCTATTTGATGGAGGAATTACAGAGTATGAAGATGATTCGGAGTATGCTCCGAGTGGGTGCGTTTCATTTATGACTATACATCAGTCAAAAGGAATGGAGTTTCCAATAGTGATTGTTGATTCATTAAATGGAACACCGAGAAGTAGTGGAAATCATTTGCTAGAAGAAATAGAAAATAAATATTTCCATAGAAAAGTTTTTGAGAAGAGGGAAGATATAAAATTCTTTGATTTTTGGCGATTATATTATACGGCATTTTCAAGAGCACAAAATTTATTGGTACTCTCTTGTTGTGAAAAGAAAGGTCATGGAGCCACACCAAGCAAATATTTTGAAGAGTGCTATGAGAAGCTACCTGCTTATGAAGATGTAAATCTTTCAGAAATAAAGTTGGAAAAGGTAAAGCCTGTAAATATAAAGGATACATATTCTTTTACTTCTCACATCGCTCTGTATGAGAATTGTGCATTACAGTATAAATTTTTTAAAGAACTTGGATTTACGCAGGTAAGAGTAGGTGCAACACTCTTTGGAACTTTAGTGCACGAGACAATAGAAGACATTCATCGTGCAGCTATGCGTCATGAAGAACAGACAATAGTGCCAGAAACAATACGAGAGTGGTTTGATACTAATTATATGACATTATCGAAGTGTGAGCATTCTTATTTAGGACAACTGCAGATAGAAGCTGCGTATAAACAGGTTTTGAGGTATGTTGAGAGAAATCAGAGTGATTGGAGTCGAATTCAAGATGCAGAGGTGGAAGTAAGTTTAGTAAAGCCTGATTATATATTGCTTGGAAAGGTTGACCTTATCAGGGGCGAAGGTGATACAGTAGAGATTGTTGACTTTAAATCCGAGAAGAAACCAGATGTTTTAATTGAAACAGCGGAGATGAATCGTTATAGAAGACAGCTTGAAGTGTATGCTCATCTTATTGAGGAAAAGACAGGCAAAAAGGTAAGTAAAATGCATTTGTATTATACTGGTGAGGATAATGGTGTACCAACAGTAACATTTAATAAGTCAACGGAAATGATTGATAAAACAATAAAAGAATTTGATGCAGTGGTTGAAAAAATACAAAGCAAAGATTTTAGTGGCAGAGCAAAAGATAAAAATCTTTGTGCCAACTGTGATATGAGACATTACTGTAGAAGAAAAGGAGATTGCTAATGGATGGACAGATTTCATTTACATTTGAACAAAGACAACCAATAAAAGGATATCCGGAGTTACACTGGACAGGGAAAAGGCCATATACATCGACACAGTATTATCCTGCACAGCTTAAGGAATCCTATGGAGAGCCTAAGGATGGTTGGATGAATAAGATATTTTGGGGAGATAATCTTCAAGTAATGAGCCATATGTTAAAAGATTATCGTGGAAAAATAGATTTGATATATATTGACCCTCCGTTTGATAGTAAGGCAGATTATAAAAAGAAAATTAAATTGAAGAAAAAGGGTATAGTATCGTCTGATATGTCTTCTTTTGAAGAAAAGCAATATGGAGATATATGGATTAACGATGAATATTTGCAATTTATGTATGAGCGCTTTATTATTTTAAAAGAACTTCTTAGTGAAAATGGAAGTATATATGTACATTGTGATTGGCATAAAGCCCATCATTTAAGACTTGTATTAGACGAAGTATTTGGGCCGGAGAATTTTCGAAATGAAATTGTCTGGTGGTATTTATGGGGTGGTAGAGGGAAAAATCAATGGAATAGTAAGCACGATAATATATTGTTTTATAGTAAAAGTGCTACGTGGACTTTCAATTATATGGACGTACTTGATGATCATACATTAATGACAGAAGGTTCTAAAAATAGATTGAATTACGCGGGAGCGATGGTAACAACTAAAAGTGTTTCATCAGATATCCCAGAAGATAAGGTTCTACCTTCTGATACTTGGTATATTGCAACAATTAACGCTATGGCTAAGGAAAAAGAAAATTACCCGACTCAAAAACCAGAAGATTTATTATCGAAAATAATTTTAGCATCATCTAATCCAGGGGATATTGTATTTGATTGTTTTATGGGGGCTGGTACGACGCAAGCGGTGGCAATGAAGTTAGGTCGTCGGTTTATAGGTGTAGATATTAATCTTGGTGCAATTCAAACTACAACAAAGAGATTGGTAACTGTATCTGAAAATTTGGATGATACAAAATATACTGGATTTGAAGTTTATAATGTGAATAATTATGATTTCTTTAGAAATCCAGTAGAGGCGAAAGAATTAATTATTGATGCATTAGGTATTCAAAAATTTGATTCATCAACAGTATATGATGGTGAATTAGATGGCTGGATGGTTAAAATCATGCCTACAAATCGTATTGCAACTAAGGCTGATTTAGAAGAACTCAAGGCTAATTTACCGTATCATACATTTGAAAAGCGCAAGGAAGAAAATCCGAATGGGGTGGTGGAGAAAATTAAGATTATTTGCATGGGACATGAAGCTGATTTGAAGGCATCGTTGGAACAGGAACTTTCTTCGTATAATTTGGAAATAGAGATAGTTGATATCCTTAGGGATAAGAAAAATTTACAATTTAAGAGAGAAGCAGATGCCAATGTTGTTAAAGAAAACGATCAGATTATAATAAAAGAATTTTATCCGATGAACCTTTTACAGAAATTAAGTATGCAGAAAGAATCAGTTGAAGATTGGAGGCAGTTGGTAGAATCTATCTATATTGACTGGAATTATGATGGACAGACAATGAGGCCGACAATTTGTGATATTCCTGCAAAAGATGAGTTGGTATCTGGTATATATAAAATTCCAGCTTCAGCAGGTAAAATTAAAATAAAGATAACAGATTTGTTATCTGAGTCACTTGAGCTGGAGGTATAGATATGGCAAAAGAAGTTGGAATGGAATTTGCCTTTTTTGAGTTTCTTCGTTCATTTTATGTAGATAATAAAGGAATTATAAGAAATAGGTATCGTGAAATAACTAAGAAATATTTGGATTACAATGACAAGGAAAAGAACCCAGACGCATTTTTACGAACCCCACAGTTTGAAGCCTTAGAAATGTATGTGTTTGTAAAAGAATTTATGAATAATCAACAGATGTATCAGATGTTTGATGACTGGTCAAAGAGAAATGGTGTTTTTTCAGATAGGCGATTCTATGATGAAGCTGGACAGATGACATTATATGATGTTTATTCACCAAAGCAGTATCATGATTACTTTTTACAAATAAAGAAATATGCAGAAGATTACCCAAACTATATTTTTGCATTAACTATGGGACTAGGTAAGACAATTCTCATGGCTACCTGTATTTTTTATGAGTTTCTGCTTGCTTCAAAATGGCCTCGAGATGATAAGTATTGTCATAATGCATTGGTTTTTGCACCGGACAAAACAGTATTACAATCGTTAAAAGAAATAATAACTTTTGATAAGAGTAGGGTTGTACCTCCGGAATATATTGGTGTATTAGATGCGAATATTAAGGTATATTTTCTTGAAGATAGTGGAACCACATTAAATACATTAGATGGTTCCAAGTATAATATAATTATTTCTAATACACAGAAAATTATATTAAAGGCTCAGCATAAAGAAAAAAGTTCTGTAGATAAGTTGTTTAGTGATCAGATACCAGGACAATCCGTATTAGATGATGTTCTTGGAATATTACAGGAAATCAGTAACAATGACGATTTGATGTCAAATCAACGTTTTGAGAAACTTACCAGGCTTTCACAAATGGGTATTTATGTAGATGAAGCACATCATATGTTTGGAGCAGACTTGGAGAAAGCTTTGCACGAAAATGGTAAGGGTACTAGTCTGCGTAATACTATAAATGAATTGTCTAAGGAATTATCTAAGTATGGAAGTAAAGTGGTTGCTTGTTATAATTTTACAGGAACACCATACGTCAATAATAAGATTCTTCCGGAGGTTATATATGCTTATGGATTGCAGGCGGCAATTAGAAATAATTTCTTAAAAGATACTAGCGTTATTGGTTATAGTAACGTAAAAAGCAAAGAATTCCTAAAAGCTGTTATTGTCGATTTCTGGGCAAAGTATGGTGGAAAAGAATATGAGGGATTAGCACCTAAAATGGCTATTTTTGGTGCAGAGATAGCAGAAGTTCGTGATGAAATCAGGCCAGTTGTTGAAGAAGTACTATCTGAATTGGGAATACCTCTTGATAAAATTTTAGTTAATGTTGGAGACGAAAAGATTACTAAATCTGAAGACATAAGAGATTTTAACAATCTTGATATAGCTGGAACAGCAGGCAGTAAGAAGCAGTTTATATTGCTTGTTAATAAAGGTAGAGAGGGGTGGAACTGTAGATCATTATTTAGCGTGGCTCTTTTTAGAAGTCCAAAGTCAAAAGTTTTTGTGCTTCAAGCAACAATGAGATGCTTGAGAAAAATTACAGATGAACAACTAACGGCCACAGTGTACTTGTCAAAAGAGAATATGGATATATTGGATGATGAGCTTAAAAAGAATTTTAGAACTAGCATAGAGGAACTTGTAGTTAAGAAGGATAAAAAACGTAAGAAAGTTCCTGTACGTGTGAAAGAACCACCTAGAACATTGCGCATGAACAGATTGCATTATAAATATTCTTTGGAAACTAAGCATTATGATAGTAGATTATCGTTTGGTTTGAAAGAAATAGAAACAGAAAATTATGATGCAACAATGTATGTTAAAGAAGGACTTACAACTTCGTCTGCTGTGCGTGAAAGCAATATTAACTATATGGTTAGTAAATTAGCGTATACTGAGATAACGTTGGTGGCAGAAGTAGCAAAATATTTTCCTGATATCAGATGCACAGAAGTTGCTAGGATACTGAGGGAATCAGAAGAAGGTATTGATAAAATATTAGTAGCTGTCAATGAACATAATGATATTATTTATGATAAAATTGTGCCAACCATATTTGAGGCATTATACCGGGTTAACAAAGAGATTGTAAAAGAAAATGTTGATGTTAAATTACTTAAGAAGCCTAAAGAAGGTGGATATTATGAGTTTAGTGGAAATGAGGATTTGATTATAATGCAGAATTCAGAGGATTCTGTTGTTGTGAAAAATAAAGACAAGAGTTTTCACGCAGATACCTATGTTTTTGATTCGAAGCCTGAGTTACAATTATTTTTACAGTTGCTTGCAAATGAGCACGTAAAAAAAGCTTATTTCACGGGAATGTTTACTGCTGACCAGACAGATTTTTATGTTCCATATATTGATCCGGAATCGAATAGATTAAGGAAGTATTATCCAGATTTCTTAGTAAAAATGGACGATGGAAGTTATTTGATTTTGGAAGTAAAAGGTGACAATATGATAGATGATCCAGTAGTAAAGGCGAAAGGAGCAGCGGCAGAGGAGGTTGCAGTAGAGAGTTCTATGAAATACGAAATGCTTAAAGGAACAGACATTATGGAAGGAAAAGCAAAGTTTTAGCTTAAACGGGTCTCATTCAACCTGAATGGCGGATAGTAATTAAAGATGATATTAATATGGGAAAATCAGGAATAATAAAAGATTTTGTTTTGCCACGAGAAATATATATTGGATGTAGACAGCAGGAAACAGTTGCTGAGAATAACAATAATCGTATGTTACATAATAAAAAAGAGAATGAGATGTATGCTGATCTAGATGAGATACTTCAATGGGTGGAGAATAACTATATTGATGTATATATGCCAATAATAAGTAGAAAAGAATATAAAATGATGGATAGAGCGTTATGATTGATTTAGCAAGTTTTAGCAGAGGTGGCTATATGTCAGATTTTGAAGAAAAATATAATTATCAGGAAATTATGGTAGAAGATATTTCGCAGATATATCAAATTGCAAATGATTATAATTCGTTCTATGATTTACCAAGATCAGGTAGAGGTGACCCAGGTGATGAACGAACTTACTTACAGGCATTTTATAGAGGACAAAGCGATTCTTCTTGGAAAATCACTCCAAGTATATGCAGAGATACATCTGTGGATGAGAGTATACTGGAATCTGGAGAATTACTATTTGAAGTAATGGCATATAATCAGCATTATATACATGCTACAAGATTAATTGACTTTACAATGGATATAAATGTAGCATTGTTTTTTGCTTGTTGTGAAAATATTGAAAAAGATGCGGCTATATTTATATGGTCATATTCTCCGTATGATCCTAAATGGACAAGAATAAAGATACAGTGTGAACTTGTTAATGTTAAAAAGCAACGTATAAGTGTAAGTGAATATGCAGAGATACTTTTGCAGAAATATCCGGAATTGAAAGACAATTATACTTATAAAAAGGATTTCTATACTGATTTAGTTTCGTATTTGGACCATGGCTTTATGATTATGCAACCACGTAATCCGTATTTGGAAAATATGAGAATACAAAGACAAAAAGGGTGTTTATATGTTTGTGGTGTGAAATTTGAAACTCCGATTGATAAAATGAGAACAAGTGTTAATGCGGGGAATAATATATTGTGCCCGCATGAGCCGGAAGTTCCTAAAGAATTGGACGGAGGTAATTTTTTGGTAAAGGTGGTCATTCCTGCAAGATTAAAAAATGTGATAATGAAACAATTGGAAGAAAAGGGAATTACAAAAGAAGCTTTGTTACCCATGTGATGTAAATAGGCACTTGTTTAATGTAGAAGGATGGTGAGAACTATGGATATAAGGCAGCTAATCGGCGAAGCCACAGATTACGATAAAAAGGTTGCACTTGAGACAAAGAAACCTAAAAGCTGGTGCAAGAGTATAAGTGCATTTGCAAATTGCTATGGTGGCAAGCTGGTATTTGGTGTGGCAAATGATGGTGAATTGGTTGGACTTGCAGATGCTGAAGGAGATGCAGAGAAAATTAGTGAGATAATTAAAACACACCTTAATCCAATACCAGAGTTTAAGCTTTCATTTGAAAAAGATAATGACAAGACATTCGTTATCGTAGAAGTTATGAAAGGGCAGCAGACACCATATTACTATGAAGGCGATGGACAACTTATTGCATTTATGCGTATAGGAAATGAAAGTGTTCCGGCAACACCTTCGCAGTTAAGAGAGTTCGTACTTCGTGGAAGTGGTGAAAGTTATGATAGCCTGAAATCGAGATATGATTTTAGCAATATGTCTTTTACAAAATTAAAATCGGTGTATAAGCAAAGAACAGGAAATACATTTGAAGATACAGATTATGAATCTTTTGGTTTGGTTGATGAAAAAGGAAATCTGACGAATGCAGGAGCGCTTCTGGCGGATGAATCTCCGGTTCGCCATTCCAGATTATTTTGCACAAGGTGGAATGGACTTACGAAGGCATCTGGTATAGTAGATGCACTTGATGATAAGGAATATACGGGAAGTCTTGTCACACTATTACAGGCAGGAACGGATTTTGTCAGAAATAATTCCAAGAAAGCATGGCGTAAGGTTGGTGATGGCAGAATTGAAATGCCGGATTACCCGGACCGTGCAGTTCTCGAAGGTGTAGTAAATGCATTGATTCATAGAAATTATATGGAGATAGGCAGTGAAGTTCATATAGATATGTTTGATGACAGAATAGAATTATATTCACCGGGTGGAATGGTAAGCGGAATATCTTTAGAGGGAAAAGATTTATTGAAAATCCCATCAAAGCGAAGAAATCCGATATTGGCTGATATATTCAGCCGCTTGAAATACATGGAGCGTAGAGGTAGTGGATTTAAGAAAATATTAGCAGACTATGAGGGCCAAGTTGAATTTGATGAGACTAAGATGCCAGTCTTTGATGCAGATAATGATGATTTTACATTGACTTTGTATAATCTGAATTATGGATCTAGTTATGCAACACATGTGAATGAAAATGTCATAGAAAATGTCATAGAAAATGTCATAGAAAATGTCATAGAAATTTCGGAAGAAAATATTAAGAAGATAATGCCAGAGTATTCTAAGAAGAAGCTTGCTAAAGCATGTGAAATCCTAAGGATGATTTCGGAAAACCCGAATATTTCTATTGATGAATTAAGAATGGCCTTAGACGTTACGGATAGAACAATTGCTAGATATATATCAGAATTAAAGGATAAAGGTATTATAGAACGAAAAGGTCCAGATAATGGTGGGAAATGGAAAATTAAGTAAATGACAATAAATATGGCACTCAAAGTGACACCCAAACTTTCGCTCAAGGATATTCTGGAGTTAGTCTCAATGAAGTCTCACGAGATTTGAGACTGAGTGAGACTCTATGAGATAGCAAAACGCGATAAACCCGGGAGTTGCAGGAAAATTATATGAAAGATCTTGTTAAAGAGTATGCCAATTTTCTGAATGATGATAAAAAGCCTGCATCAGAGAAATTCTGGGAACTTGAAA
>OLRT01001989.1_pt1 | contig 13428 bp, 9 predicted proteins | sample 1672021 | NCBI WGS metagenome assembly OLRT01 (sample SAMEA3136637, study PRJEB25190) | human gut metagenome | reverse complement strand
GATAATCCATGTTCAGATGGATCCAGAACAGTGGCTCTTTGTAATCCATAAATACTTTCCGGTAGAAATCAATATAATCTTCTTTGCTGCATTCGTTTGGATGCTTTGTCCACAGCGGCGCCGGATCACTGATCGATACCGGGCGTTTCACGATCTTTGCTTTGTCGGATGCCGGTGAAACTTCAACCATTTCTTTTTCACCGTTCTCATTTTCTTTTTCTTCCATCTTGGCGTCTTCATGGATATGTTCAACAACCGTATCGGTATCCAGGACTTCATCCTCCGGGATCGTCTCATATTCCGGTTCTGCATTTGCTTTGGATACAAAAATCTCTACCGGCATGAATGAACAGTATTTCTCAAGGACTTCGCGGATTCTGTATTCATTTGAAAATTCTACACAATCTTCGTTCAGGAATAAGGTGATTTCAGAACCAACTTCCTCTTTATCCCCTTCTTCCATCTCATACTCTGTACCGCCTTCACTTACCCAGTGTACCGGTTTTGCACCTTCTTTATAAGAAAGGGTATCAATATGAACTTCATCAGCTACCATGAAGGCAGAGTAGAATCCAAGACCAAAGTGTCCGATCATATCGTCCTCTGTTGTCTTATCTTTGTATTTGTTCAGGAATTCGGTTGCTCCTGAAAATGCGATCTGTGTGATATATTCTTCTACTTCATCAGCAGTCATGCCAATACCATTATCGATGAATTTCAAAGTCTTCTCTTCCGGGTTTACAATAACCTGGATCTTTCCTTTATAATCATCCGGAAGTGTATATTCTCCCATCATGTCCAGCTTCTTTAATTTTGTGATCGCGTCGCATCCATTGGAAACAAGCTCTCTTGCGAAAATATCATGATCAGAATATACCCATTTCTTGATAATCGGGAAAATATTTTCGCTGCTGATTGAAAGACTACCTTTTTTTGCTGCCATTTTTATCACTCCTAAATTTCATATTCTATCTTTTTACGGTTTCAAATACCGTATTTTTCTGTCTATGAAATATCTTAATACCCTGATTTCTAAATGTCAATAGAAAATTAGCACTCTTTTGACAAGAGTGCTAATAATTCTGTGAAGAATATAAACTTTCTGTGAAATATATTTTCCGATTCTTTGTGTACCGTCTATAAGAAATCTTTGACATACACTTGCAAAAGCTTTTACTCCACGCTCTTCAAAGATTCCACCATATCGATCTTCTTCAGCTTGTAGAACATTACCCAGTTTACAAATAAAGAAAATGCTACAGTAAACAAGAAACTGTACAGATAACTCTGCCAGTGTATCTGACGTCCGAACATCGCCTCTTCCACCTCAACCGTCAGGATGATATACCGGTGAAGCAGATTACCAAGCACCATACCCACAACCGATCCAATGATCGTCAGCAGGATATTCTCTCTGTATACATAAGAGGCAACCTCTCCGTCGTAGAATCCCAGAACCTTCAAGGTTGCAAGCTCTCTCTGACGCTCGGTGATGTTGATATTGTTCAGATTGTACAGTACCACAAATGCCAGCATTCCGGCAGATACGATCAGTACCACGATGACCAGATTCAGGCTTCGCAGCATGTCATCCAGCCTTCCTTCAATACTGCTGGTATAACTTACATTCAGTACTCCATCCATCGACAGAAGCTTTGTTCCGATCTTCTCGATCTGATCATCCTTTCCGTCCTTTACACTGTAGATGATCGTGTTATATTCTGCCGGTACACCATATAATTCCTCGTATTTTTCCGGTGACAGATACAGGTAATGGCTCATATAGTTCTCGCAGATGGCGCCAACCGTCACCGTCTGGTCTCCCCTGTCCTCGTCCTCGATCGTAAGCTCATCTCCCACCTTTACATTCAAAAGGGATGCCATTTTCTCAGTCAGAATCACTTCGTCTTTTTTCAGTGAATAAACCTCGTCCTTATTGGTCCTGCTGTGGAAACTTAAAAAGTCCTCAATCTTTTCATTATCCGATGGCACCATCAGATAAAGTGTCTTTTTACCGGATGCAGATTTTACATCGGTCTTCTGCATCCGCGCTTCGATCGTCTCTTTTATATCTGCATTCTGATCCAGATAATCATGGAGCTGTTGTCTGTTCTCTTCGGATATGTCGTCACTCATGTAGGTTGCCGCATCATAGAACTGCACCTTCTCATACTGCAGGCTGACGATCTCATAGATACAGTCCTTCAGTCCGAATCCGACTACCATCAGTGCCATACAGCCTCCGATTCCGAAAATGGTCATAAAGAATCGCTTCTTATACCGGATCAGATTCCGCACGGTCGATTTCCATGTAAAATTCAGATGCTTCCAGATAATTCCGATCCGCTCCAGAAGAATCCGCTTCCCCTGCTTCGGTGCTGCCGGACGCATCAGCTCTGCCGGTTCTGCTGCCAGCTCTTTGTAGCAGGATGCGATCGTAGCGATCAGTGTGCAGGCAACTGCGATTCCCGAAGCCTGGAGTGCATAGCTCATATGGTACGGTACCAGGATCGCCGGCAGATGTTTATACAGGATCATATAAGCATAAATAATGATAAACGGCAGGATCTTTTCCCCGGCCAGTACTCCGAAAATACTTCCGCCAAGCGTTGCAATCAGAGCATAACCAATGTATTTCCCTGCAATTGCAGCTTTTCCGTAACCGAGTGCCTTCATCGTTCCGATCTGGACTCTCTGCTCCTCTACCATTCGTGTCATCGTTGTCAGACTGATCAGTGCTGCCACCAGGAAGAAGAGTACCGGAAATACTTTTCCAATGGAACGCATGCGGTCTGCATTATCTCCGTATCCTTGATATTCCGTCAGTGCATCCTCTCTCGTCTGCACATACCACTTCGGATTTTCGATTTTTTTGATCTCAGCCTTTGCGTCTGCAATCTGCTGCTTTGCATCCGTCAGCTGCTTCTCTCCATCTGTAATCTTTGCCTGTCCGTCCGTGATCTGTTCTTCCGCTTCTTTTGCTGCCTGCTCATATTCACTCCGGCCATCCGCAAGCTCCTGTTCACCGGATGCAAGTTGTGCTTTACTTGCATTTAAAGTGTCCTCTTTTTCATTCAGAAGTGCCCATGCAGACAGGATCTGTGCTTTTCCGTCCGTAATCTGCGATTTTGTGCTGTCAAGCTGGTATCTGGCTGCTGCGATCTGACTCTTGCCGTCTGTAATCTGTCTGCCTGCACTTAACAGCTCTTCTTCCTGTGCGGCAAGTGTCTGCTCCTGCTGAAGAAGTGCCGTCTCTTTTGCATCCAGATCTGCTTTTTGCTTAGTCAGGCTGGTAATCTGTGCCTCCAGGTCTGCTTCTGTGGCAAAACCTGCCTGATTCATCTGCACTAGCAAGCCCTTCTTTTTATCTTCAAGTTGTGCTTTCTGCTCCTGTATACCAGCAAGCTTTGCTTCCAGTCCCTGTCGGACTCCACTCCAGCTTTCCAGATATACTCGCTGCTCTGGCGTTCTATCAGGCTCTGAGATCTTTGTGTATTCCTGATATAATGTATCTCCGTCATTTATCTGCTTCTGCAATTCCGCAATCCCCGAATCACACTGGCTGATTTCATCTTCAATCCCAGCCAGTTCGTCTTTCAGCTGATTAAGCGGTGCAAGTCCCTCGTCCAACCGTTTCTTCCCATCCGCGATCTGTGACTTTCCTGCTGGAATCTGTTCCTTCCCCGCCGTAATGATCGGCATATATTTCGAGTAATTGCTCAGATAAACCTGTTCCGCATCTGCAAGCTCCTGTTCTTTCTGATCCAGCTGTGCTTTTCCGGATTCATACTGTGCCTCCGCCAAATCAAGCTGTGCCTGCTTCTCATTCAACTGCGCTTTTGCATCTGCAAGCTGTGTCTCGCCGTCTGCAATCTGCTGCTTTGCATCCGCAAGCTCTGCTTCTCCATCCGTAATCTGCTGCTTTGCTTTTTCCAGTTCTTCGGCTGCCTTGCTTTTCCCACTCTCCAGCTCTTTTTTCGCATTCTCCAGTTCCTGCGATTTTTCATTCACTGTCTTCTCCGAATCAGCAAGCTTTTCATTTGCCTCATCTACGATCTCCTGTTTGCGGGCTGCACAGCGTTCCTCTTCGATTGCACTCACGGCTTCCTTTGCTGCATCCGACAGATTATTGTATTCATCCGTAAATGCAGTTTTCTCTTCTGCACCGCTCACTTTCACATAAGCTTCCGTATAAACATCCATGTCAAAAGAAGCTTTATCCACTACAACAAATCCACTGATCTCTCCGGTTCCGATCGTACTGCTTCCTCTTCCAAATGAAATATACAGCGGACTGTTCCCGATCCCGACAATCTTGTATGTATCTGTAACCAGAGAATCCGTCAATGCCTCTCCATCTCCGGAATGGAAAGCTACCGTGTCGCCAACCTTCAGGTCTGTATAGCTCAGAAAATCTTCATCCACCAGACATTCTCCGGCTTTTTCCGGCAACCTGCCTTTCACAACCGAAACCTGATTAAAATTCTTCTGCATGCTCAGCATATGGACAACCTTTTCATTGTCTCCAACCGGGCAAAGCACGTCTTTGCTGTATCCGCCTTCTACAGCTTCAATTCCCGATACCTTTCCAATCGCTTTGATATCCGCTTTGGTAAGTCCCATGGTTCCCATTACCTTCAGATCCATCAGCTCTGAATCATCGAAATACTGATCTGCAGTGATCCGCATACTTGGCTCTGATGCACGGATTCCCGAATAAAATGCGACACCCAATGCTACGATAAAAAAGATTGATACAAACCGTCCCATCGTCTTTTTTATTTCTATTATAAAGTCTTTGCGTAAAATATTTTTCTTCATCGGTCTTTACGTCCACCTACCATTCAATCGTCTCTACCGGAACCGGTCTTTCATTCAACTTCATGCTTCCGACTTTTCCATTCTTCATCTTAATTACACGATCTGCCATCGGCGTGATCGCTGAGTTGTGTGTGATCAGGATCACTGTCATCCCTCGTTCACGGCACATATCCTGTAAAAGCTTCAATATTGCCTTACCGGTATTGTAATCCAGCGCCCCTGTCGGCTCATCACACAAAAGAAGCTTCGGGTTCTTTGCCAGTGCACGCGCAATCGATACCCTCTGCTGCTCTCCACCGGAAAGCTGTGCCGGGAAATTCTTCATACGATCTGCCAGTCCCACTTCCCTAAGAACCATCTCCGCATCCAACGGATCCTTACAGATCTGCAGTGCCAACTCTACATTTTCAAGCGCCGTCAGGTTCGGAATCAGATTTTCCTCCTGAAAACCGCCGTATTCCGCCGACGCAAAGGTCTGCTCGAAGGATTCCAGGAAAATATAGATGAGGTTTCTCTTTTTCTCCGGAAAAGTCAGCTCCACAGTGTTGGGATCCACATAATGGTTCTCATAGAGCTTTGACGCATGGGTCTGGGCGTAGAGATAGTCCGGAATGTCAAACCGCCAGATTCCATAGCCGGCTGAGACCAGCACACAAAGAATCGAAAGCGGCAGAAGCCCTTTACGAAGCAACGTAAAAATGCGGAATTTAAAGATCCGCTCCGGCTTTCTCAGAAGGAGCCAGAGCAGAAGGCCCATAACGAGACAGGGCGGCACCGCGTAAAGCAGATAGTTCCAGATGATATCGGAATTGGTTCCTGTCATGGGCACCCGCATCTGGAAGATCAGTTTGTCCATGGTCAGGTCCGCAAAATAGCTTTGCAGCCAGACAAAGGAGGACGCCATCCAGACTGCCATCAAAAGCAGGAAGACCGCCACCTTTTTTGTACTTTTCAATTTTCTCTTTTTCACTGTTTTTCTCCTAGAATCAGAATCCACGGATCGCGTCGGAACCGTCATCCTCCGTATTTTCAATGGAACGAATCACCACATAATAGGTGTAGTCATCGCTGACCTTCACCGCCACCCGGTCGCCTACCTTATGGCCCAGGATTGCTTTTCCTAAGGGGGATTCCGTACTGATCCTGCCAGAAAGGGAATTGCCGCGGATGGAGGTCACGAGCTTGTAGGTCTCAGTCTCATCGTCCTCTTCCATATAAAGCTGGACCGTGTTATTTAAGCCCACCTCGTCATCCCTGGAATTGTCCGTGATGATCTCCGCATTCTTGATCATTCTCTCCAGATAGCGGATCCGGCTCTCGTTCTTATTCTTGTCCCTTTTCGCTGCGTAATATTCAAAGTTCTCACTTAAATCACCCTGAGCTCTCGCTTCCTTCACAGCCTCGATGGCTTCCTTTCTCACCACAAGCTTCCGGTGATCGATCTCTTCCTGAAGACGCTCCACGTCTTTTTGAGTCAGTTTCTCATGATACATGACGTTTCTCTCCTTTCACACACATTCAGACGGCTGTCGCCGCCCGTCCGATTGTTTATTTTACCACCTGGTTGGTGTATTGACAATAAAGAGATAGTAAGAATATCCTTAAAAATATCTGAATATCTCTGCTTGCCGAATAAAGGAAAGTTGACTATACTGGAGATAACATTGTGTGAGCTGCTTTGAAGCGTAGCAATTTGCAGGTATCATTCACTTTAGGAGGTACATTATGAAACAGTCAGAAGAGCTCCGGGAGCTCCTTCATTCCATCCATAGAAAAAGTTATCCGGCCTACAAGGGACTGAAAGGAATTTACGATTTCCGGACCTATCGGCTTTCCATCGACCATGTGCAGGGTGACCCGTTCGCTTCCCCCTCCAGCATCAGTGTCCGGATCTGGCGGGAGCGGGCCGGCTTCCCTGATACTTATTTAAAGGAAGATTTTCAGCGGACGGCCCTCGCGGATTTTCTCACGCGGCAGTTTTCGGCCGCCATCTCCCGCTTTAATTTCCGGGCAAAAGGCTCCGGAAAGAGCGGCCTTCTCTCCACCAGCAGCTGCAGCCAGGAAATTTTAAAGCGGACATCCCTCTCCATCACGGAAAAAGAATTCATCGCCCGCTTTGAGGTAGGCTTTCCCGCCAACGGCCGGACCATCAATGCACCGGAGCTGGAAAAGATATTTTTTGATTTTCTTCCCAAAGCTGTGACCCAGTCCTTCTTCTACCGGAATCTGAAGGCAGAAGAAGTCCGGCAGGTGATCGAGCTTTCCGAGGATCAGAATTTTATCCGCAAAGAGCTCCCCAGGCTGGGTCTTATCGCCTTCGTCGCCGACGGCTCCATTCTCCCCCGGGAGAGCGGCATTTCCCAGAAGCCGATGAAAGGCAGCGTTCCCTTCATTTCCCCGGAAAGTCTCCGCGTGGAGCTTACGCTTCCCCATCATGGAAAAATCACCGGCCTGGGAATCCGAAAGGGAATCACACTTATTGTGGGTGGCGGTTATCATGGAAAATCGACGCTGCTCTCAGCGCTGGAGCGCGGTGTTTATAACCATATCGCCGGGGACGGCCGCGAATATGTGATCACCGATCCCACTGCTGTGAAACTCCGCTCCGAGGACGGACGGCTGATCCGGGAAGTCGATATCTCTCTTTTCATCAATGATCTTCCAAATAAAAAAGACACCCACCGCTTCTCCACCCCGGATGCCAGCGGAAGTACTTCCCAGGCTGCGGGAATTGTGGAGAGTATGGAGGCGGAAAGTCAGGTTTTTCTTCTGGATGAGGATACCTCTGCTACCAATTTCATGGTGCGGGACAGCTTTATGCAGAGTGTGATTCACCGGGAAAAAGAGCCAATCACTCCGTTTCTGGAACGGGCAAGGGATCTCTATGAGAAATGTGGAATTTCCACGGTGCTCGTGGCCGGAAGCTCCGGGGCGTTCTTTCATATCGCGGATACGGTAATTCAGATGGATGCGTACCGGCCGATGAATATCACAGAGAAGGTGAAGGCCATGCTGGAAGAATATCCGTTGAAAAAGACGGATGTGCCGGATTTCGTGATGCCGGAATTTAAAAGGGAGCTGTTCTTTAAAAAAGCAGTGGAAAATGATAGGATTAAAACCCGGGTGAGAGGGAAAGATGGCTTTCAGGTTGGAAAAGAGGCGCTGGATCTGCGGTATGTGGAGCAGATTGTGGATGTGGAGCAGACGGCAGCACTGGCTGCCATGCTCAGGTACACGATGGAGCATATAAATGGAAGTAAAAGGATTTCGGAAATCGTGGAAATGTTGGAAAAAGAGATTTCCAACGGCGGGCTGGAGGCCGTAGTCGGTGGGGATTGCGTAAGGTGTGGCTTGGCGATGCCGCGGAAGCAGGAGATCTTCGCATGCTTTAACCGGTATCGCGGTTAAAAAATTATATTGAGGGGGCGAGCAGACCGCCTGTGGAGGTATTTCGCTCTGCCGCAACCGAAGGTCTGAACGCCTCCAGAGTGCCGTGCGTCCGGTAACAAATTTTCTACAAAAAATAGGAGTGATTGAATGCATAAGAAAAAGAAAGAATACAAAAAACGCGGAATTGGATGGACAATATTGCGGATTTTTTTAGGGGCTGCAGGAATTTTGGTTCTGGTTTTGGTTGTTTATATTGGGTATCTTTTTGCGAGTTATCATCGGATAGAAGACAATCTGGAGCTGGAGGTGGAAAAACCGGCAGAGGGGAATGTGGATGAAACATTAAAAACAGGGACGGAATATTCGGCGCTGACTTATAATATCGGGTTTGGAGCCTATACGCCGGATTTCAGTTTCTTTATGGATGGAGGTAAATCTTCCTGGGCAAAAAGTAAGGAAAGCGTGCTGGAGACGGTGAGTGGTGCCGGGAAACTGGCGGCTTCTTATGATCCGGATTTTGCTCTGATCCAGGAGGTGGACCTCAATTCGACCCGGAGTTATCATGTAAATGAGTATGAACTTTTGAAAGAAAGCTTCCCGGAATACGATTCGGTCTTTACCCAAAATTATGACTCGGCTTTCCTTTTTTATCCGTTTACGCAGCCTCATGGCCGCAGCCGATCGGGTTTGGCATTGTTTTCCAGATATCCGGTCACTTCCGCCCTGCGGAGAAGCTTCCCGGTCTCCACTTCTTTTACCAAATTTTTCGACCTGGACCGCTGCTACAGCATTTCCCGGGTTCCGGCAGAAAACGGCAAAGAGCTGGTGATTTTTGAGCTTCACATGTCCGCCTACGGAAACAGCGACGCCATCCGGGAAGGCCAGATCAGCATGCTCTGCAATGACATGAAAGCAGAATATGAGGCAGGCAATTACGTCCTCTGCGGCGGTGACTTCAACCATGACCTCAAAGCCTCCGAGGATGATTCCACAGAGCACGAGTCCTGGGCTTATCCCTTCCCCCGGGAAGACCTTCCGGAACACTTCACTTTCTGCCTGGACCTTCTCTCCGAGGAAGAAAAAGATGACCTCTGGGACAGCGCCCGAAACGCAGATATGGAATACGTTCCCGGCGTGACCTACACCGTCACCCTGGACGGCTTCATCATCTCCGATAACCTGGAATGCCTCTCCTACGAAAACATCAATTCCGGCTATTCTTACTCGGACCATGATCCGGTGTACCTGAAATTTAAACTGAAATAATTCTCTGATACAAAAAACTCCCATAAAAACCTGCTTTCTGCATGATCTTTATGGGAGTCTTTTTTTACATGGAAATCCATCCAAACGCATTCGCCACAGAGCTGATCAGAATGATCGCTGCAAAAATGGGGCAAAGGTAGCGGATCATAAAATTGAAGATTCTTTTTCTGCGGAAGGTACCGTTTTCAAGAAGCACTTCTTCCTCGATCTTTTTCGTACCCACTACTTTTGAGATCAGAAGGCAGGTAGCAATGGCGGCGATGGGCATCATCACGGAATTGGTCAGGAAATCAAAGAAATCCAGAAACTGCATCTTCAGGATCTGCACTCCAGCCAGCGGGCCGTAGCCCAGACAAGAAAGAGTTCCCAAAGCTATCATGATCACGCCTACGATGAGGGCGGCTTTTTTTCGGCTCCAGCCAAGCTCGTCCTGGAAGGTGGAAACTGCACTCTCTGTCAGGGCAATGGAGCTTGTGAGCGCCGCACAGAGAACCAGCAGGAAAAACAGGATTCCTACAAAGTTACCAAATCCCATGCTGGCAAAGACTTTCGGAATCGTAATAAACATCAGCGCCGGTCCCGCCTGCAGGCTTTCCGCATCCCCACCGGAAAAAGCGAAAACTGCCGGAATGATCATAAGCCCCGCCATAATGGCAATGGCCGTATCAAAGATCTCCACGTTCCTGGTAGAACCTTCGATGGAAATATCTTTTTTCATATAAGATCCAAACGTTATCAGGATTCCCATAGCGATGGACAGAGAATAGAACATCTGGCCCATGGCTGTCACTACCGTCATCCAGGAAAAGTTTTCCACATTTGGGATCAGGAAATATTTTACGCCTTCCAGAGCTCCCGGTCTCGTCACGGAATAAACAGCAATAATCACGGAAAGTACCACCAGAATCGGCATCATGAATTTAGATACACGCTCCACACCGTTCCGGACGCCTGCATAAATGATTCCCACCGTCAGCAGCGCAAAGATCACAAAGCAAATCTCTGTTGAAACTCCGTCAGAGATAAAGGCTGAAAAATATCCGTCCGCTGCAAGCTCCGACCCCTGGCCGATGACATAACTGAAAAGATATTTGATGACCCAGCCGCCGATAACGGAATAATAAGGAACGATCAGCACCGGAATAATAGCATTGATCCAGCCGCCGAAAGACAGCCATTTTGATTTTCCAAAGGAAGCATAGGCTCCCACAGGACTTTTTCGCGTCATGCGGCCCAGCGTAGTCTCCGCCATGATCATCGTATAGCCAAAGGTCAGGGCCAGAATGATATAGATCAGGAGAAAGATTCCTCCGCCGTACTTTGCCGCCAGATAAGGAAAGCGCCAGATGTTACCAAGGCCAACGGAAGCCCCCGCTGCCGACAACACAAATCCCAGCTTTCCTGAAAAGGTACTTCGTTTGTTGTGATGTGTCTCCATAAGTTCCCCCCGTATGTTTTATTCCGCTGTCAGATCTTCAAAGAACAGCGGATATCTCTCCTGAAATTCTTTGAGGATCATGCGGGTGATCTCGCGGATCTGTGGGTGGGCGGCTTTGGAACCGCGGAGACAGATGAAGTGTCTCCACTCACGAAGGTCCATGGTCATGACGATTTCGGTCTTCAGGGAGTTCGGGAGGATGCTTCTGGCTTCTTCGGCCCGGGCTCCAAGCTCCAGCATTTTGAAGTAATATTTTTCTGCGGATTCCATGGCCTCCTGCCAGAGAAGGTATTTCTGGCGGTCTTCCTCTTTGTTCAGGTCATAGGAGAAGCCGTTGGCAATGTCGATGCAGGAAATCTGATTTTCAAATTTATCCTTGGAATAGTTGCAGTAACGGGTGCTCTCCTGGCTGTAGCTGGCCAGACGATGGCGGACGATCTCGTGAGTCACGCCCCGGTCACAGGTCACTTTCACGGTGATTCCCGCATGCTCGATCACGGATTCGTGGCCTCTTTTCAGGATGTTTCGGATAAAACGCTCTGCGGAACCATCCTCGATGCTGCCCTCGCTCTTGTAGCAGACACGGCCTGCCCTCTCTACTCTTTTTAACATCTCCTCGTAAGGTTCTGTGCTGATGATCTCTATGCTTGCCGGTACGATCTTCATCTTCTGTTGCTCCTCTCTTATCTTCCGCCCACAGGCTTTTCTATTGGAACAGTCTGTCCAAATTTTCTTTTTTTATTTATGCCCCAAATCGGGACACATTCTGGTTTATGTTATCATACTCTGCAAGTTTTTTCTAGTTAAGCTTTCACAAACCTTAAAAATTTCTTTTTTCCAATCTTAAGCACGCTTCCCGCTGCCACTTCCTGTTCGAGGGCCTCCATGCCGATCTTCTCGCCGTCCAGCTGTACGCCGCCCTGTTTTAACAACCGCAAAAATTCATTTCTGCTCTGGATCAGGCCCTTGCTTTTTCCGGTGGGATCTCCGTCACAGCCTACTCGAGAACCTCTCTTTTGGTGTGAAGTTCAAAAACGTATTCACAGGAACTATCCACGCGCCTCTCATCAGCCGACAGCTTTCTGTCTGGCATCCTTCCTGCTACTCTTTCTTATCACAGCCTCTTTACTCCGAAATGAATTGCATTCTTTATATCACAAAGAAAAAGAGACTGTCGAGGAGTTTTTTTACAGCACATACTCCATCTGCCGGTCCGTCGGCCCGTTTTTCACATGCTCCTCGTTGAGCTCCATGGCATCGGTGCAGCCCAAAGCCCGGTAAAAGAGCTGGCTTTCGATGGCCGGATTGGCGGCGATGTAGAGTTTCTGTCCGCCCATGGCCAGAGCCCAGCCGGCGGCCAGATGGAAGAGGCGGGTGCCGATTCCCCGGCCCCGAAGCTCTCTTGAGACATGAAGGCTTGTGAGATCCCGGTAGGTTCCGGCGTAGCCGAAGGGCTTTCCGAAGATCGAGGCAAAGCCTTTTACAGCGTTTCCTTCAAAGGCTCCGAAGACCACGCCGCCCTCCTGAATCGTATTCTGAAGGCAGGTCAGCAGAAATTCATAGTCTTCTCTTGACCATTCCTCCACCAGAGAGACCGGCTTTTCCACCCAGGCATCCCCCTGTTTCTGAAGCTGCCGGGCCACGTTCTGCCGGCGCTCAAATTTCCGGAAGAGATCCAGATTCAGCTCTTCCAGTTCTATCTTGCGGTAAATCAGTGTATCGTCCATTATTCGTCCCTTCTTAAGTTATTTACTCCCCTTTTTCTTTCCGTCCTCCATGGTACGCCGGCCCAGACGTACATCCTCCATAAGCTCCGCCATTTCCCCGGGAAGCTGATGAATCAGGAGATTTTTCGTCGGCCCCTGCCGGTTCAGGTAGTCGCCGCGGATCTCGGTGCTGGCAGCCTCGATCTCTTCCCGTAAACCTCTGGCCGAGAGGCGTCTTGCTCCCTGTCCCAGGATGATAACCTGCTCCAGACCGTCGGAGGTCGCCACCGTCACCCCGTATTTCCGGCCGATGGCGTGGACTGTCTTCTCAATGTACTGGTCGGCGGTCTCCGCCTCTTTCGTATAAACGATGTGAATGTTGTGATATTTCACGACTTCCCCGTGGTTTCCTTCCACCTTGTAGGCGTCAAAAACCAGGATCACATGGCATTTCTGGTATCCCTGATAGTTGCAGAGAAGATCCGCCAGCTTGCTTCTGGCCCCTTCCATGTTCACCCTGGAGAGCTCGTTTAAATCCTCCCAGGAGAAAATGATGTTGTAGCCATCCACCAGAAGATACTGCTCCTGAGGCATCTCTTTCTTTATCGGTCGGTAGGCAGAGACACTATCGGAGGAAGAGCGGCGGACTCTTTTTTCAAAGCTTCCTCTCTCCTTTTTCACCGGCCCGTAGGTCCGCTCGAAAATCGCCTTCAACTCTTCCTCGGAGGCATAGGTTTCGGCCTCCGCCGCCCGCTGTCTTCGGATGCTCTCCGTCACGGGCAGGCCCTCGGGGTCCGTTTTCTCTCC
>OLRT01001984.1_pt1 | contig 13457 bp, 7 predicted proteins | sample 1672021 | NCBI WGS metagenome assembly OLRT01 (sample SAMEA3136637, study PRJEB25190) | human gut metagenome | reverse complement strand
GGGACTTGCTTGTATCAGGAGGAGTGCAAGCTCCTCCTGATAAACTGCGGAGCAGCTATTTGGTGTAGAGCTACGTAGCGAAGCGGATTGCGAATATCCGCTTGACCTGAATCAAGTAAGGCCCCACCCTCTGCTTATTTCTTTTCGCAATAGAATCAGGAGACTTACTTAATTCGATTGGATAGATAAAATCATTCACATTTGTCATGTAGTTATGTCTTGCTTCTATATATCGAATTACTCAAACGCCTCTCTATTTTCCTTCAGGATAAAAGCAAAAACAACTGATACTACGATGAAGAGCGAAATGTTGTAAAAGATTTTTTGGTATCATTTTAGAAAATATAATGGCATATTTTGATATATAGCAAAATGAAACAGCGATTTTTGGCGTATTTTAGGAATGTCTGATTTTTGCTATTTTTATCATTTTTATATAATATATAGAAACTACAAGTTACTAAAAACGCTTATTTTACAAGCGTTTTATCGCTAGTATAGTTGAATTTATATTGTACAGGAAAAGCGTATTATTTTTTCATTTTAACCAGCAAGTTTCATTTTGTGCTATTCCTTTTTCCTGGTTATACGCCGCGAAGCGGCGTATTTATATTTTTTATTTCCGAAATATCCCATTATGTATTATTTGTCTCCTGTCCTCGTCAAAACCAGCTCAAACATAGCAGAAACACAGCAAAATAACAGCTCTCAGGCGCCCTAAAACGCCTCTTTTTTCTATATATGGGCCGTCAAGTGGATATTCGTAATCCGTTTCGCTGCCTGCCCATAGCCGAATAACTACTTCGTAGCTTATCAGGAGGCATGTAGGCCATCCAGATCATTGTTAAGCAGGCATTTGCAGCAAAAACAGCATTATTTTTTCTATTTTTTTCGTATCTTTCATCGTATTTTTAACCAAATCAAGTAAGTCCCCTGCTTCAATTGTGAAAAGTAATAAGCAGTGGGTGGGGATTTGCTTGTATCAGAAGGAGTGCAAGTTTCTCCTGATAAACTGCGGAGCAGTTATTTGGTTATGAGCAGGCAGCGAAGCGGATTGCGAATATCTGCTCGACTGCGTGCAGGTGCACATGACGGTGTTTGGGTGTTTTTGTGCATTTTTATATATATACTATAAATCGTACACATATATTATTGCGGTACTATAAACCGTACTTTTATATCGTTTTTAGCGTTAAACCTTCGTATTTTGACGTATTTCTTTTTTCATTTCCCACCTTTGCAGAAAAGTCCGATATATCGGACATATGTTTTTTCTTTTCTCATTCTATACTACTATCCCTTTTGTCAAATATCATTTTTTCTTTTCAAAATCTTTATGAATTCCCCCCTTGTTCTTCTTCTCTTATTCTCAGCTTATCTCTTTACACTATCGCCATATAATTTATCGATAAAAATCTCCGTTCCTACTCCATACCCCCGCAGATGCAGGCACGTTTGCGTTTAACTTAATCTTGCCGCTCTATTTCCTGAAATGCTATAATACAATCACGAACAATCTATCTATATCGAAAGGAATATTTCTATCATGAATCCAACCAACAAAGATCAGGCAAAGGCTCAATTAGATAAAACGCTTCAGGGAAATGACAAAATCGAAACTGCAATCGCTGCTCTCCAGCAGGATGCCACTGAAGAAATGCTGGCGCACGTTCTCACGGTAATTCGTCGCAGAATGAAAGAGTATGCTCAGCTGATCGTAGCTGTAGAACCACCAAAAGGTGATGGAAAGATTAATCTCCAGGCTATAAAAACCGGTGATGGAAAACAATGGTGGGCTGCTTTTACCAGTTTTGACGAAGAATTAAAAGGCAGCAGCCAGATCATGTCTACTTTCACAGCAGACATTGACAAAATTTTTCACGCAGCACTCCAGGAACCATCTATTGAAGGAGTAATCATCAATCCCTGGAACCGCACTATTATGCTGAATAAAACTTTAATCAATATTATTCTGGGAAATCCTGTATAATTTGACTCTCTGTATCCACAACCACAGCTATGGCAAGTGAAAACCGGCAGAGTATTTATTCACTCACAAACTGTGGTGCAATTTATTCGGTGCAGAGCTACGAGCAATGCGAGATGCAAATATCCGCTTGTCCAGTAGATAGCTGCACCTCCGTAAATAACTACAGCATCTATGGCATAATTGCTTTACATTTGTCAAAAAAAATCTCCTGCCTCTCACTAAGTGAAGCGGATATTCGCAATCTGCTTCACTACTTGCTCATAACCGAATAATTAACTACTTCGCAGTTTATCAGAAATTGCTTACACTCTTCCTGATACAATCAGTCCCCCTGCTTATTGCTTTTCGCAATTGAAGCAGGGGACTTACTTGATTTGGTTAAAAAAGGAACTATTTGCCTGTATTACATGCAATATATGTTTCACGTGAAACATACACTGTAAAACAGTCAAGTAAATAAATTCATCCGCATTTATTACTTACTCATAACCGAATAACTGCTTCACGGTTGTATCAGGACCTGCTTGTGTTCCTGATACAACCTCATCCCTCCACACACCACATTTTGTTTCTCGTAGCTTCACAAGGAGATGGGAACTTTCCTGATTCGATATAAAAAATATCGCTCATTTTCTATCTTGTTTCACATGTTACCTTCCTTACTCCAATCTACAAAAGCATTGTAAATTTTCCACCAATAGCGTATAATAAAAGCCAGAAAATATTCAGAAAAATACCATCAGATCAGTGAATTTTAGTGCATCGAACAGTATTTTCCCAAATCATTTAATACGAATTTCAGGAGGCTTTCAATGAAGAAAAACGGACATAAACTACTTACTCTTGCTGCTTTATTAGGAACAGCCACAGGAGTTATTCATATTACAAATCGTTTTATAGATGCCACATCTCAGCTTAAAGATATGCTGGAGCAACCACATGGTAAAACATATGACTGGCGTTTTGGAAAAATCCACTATACAAAGCAGGGACATGGTTCTCCACTGCTCCTCGTTCACGATATAATGCCAGGCGCATCTGGCTATGAATGGAATGCCGTTGAAAATCAGCTGGCAACAGAACATACCGTTTACACGATTGATCTTTTGGGCTGTGGACGCTCTGAAAAGGCAGAGATTACCTACACAAATTTTGTATTTGTGCAGCTTCTCTGCGACTTTGTTAAGAATGTAATTCACGAAGAAACAGATATTATTGCCAGTGGTTTTTCCGGTTCTTTTGCAATCATGGCATATCGTAATAATTCCGACTATATTCGCAAGATCATGCTTGTAAATCCACCAAGTCTCAGTTCACTGAAGCAGGCCCCATGTGAAGACAATAAATTATTCAAACACATAATCGAACTTCCTGTCTTCGGAACACTGATCTATCATATCGCATGTGCACGTGAGGCTATCAGCAGCATGTTTATGGAACAGTTATTTTATAATCCGTTTCACGTGACCGATACACTTGTAGATACTTATTATGAATCCGCGCATAAAGGTGGTTCCAACGCCAAATATCTCTATTCCAGCTATATTGGCAAGTATTTGAATATCAGCATCAACAACGCAGTTGAATCTTCTGATGCCTGCATTTATATCATTTCCGGCAAAAAAGAGGCTTCTGGTTCTCTCATTGCCGAAGAGTATCAGAAACTGAATTCTTCTATTGAAACTGCAACAATTCCTGATACCAGACATCTTCCTCACATCGAAGATCCTGAGCATTTTCTGGAGCAGGTATCAATTTTTCTGTAAACAAAAAAGCTCCTGCTTGCAGGATTCTCCTCCTGCGGCAGATTGCTTCAGCGGCATAATTGGCATAATTTCTCTCCGGCGCAGCGTGATCCTGCCCGGAGATTTTTTTGTGTCATTGGAACATTACGGAGTAATCACCTATGGCATAAAAAAATGGGGTTGTCACATTGTGATATGCTACCCTCATATAGGACAATGAAATATAAAAGTCCTATATGGAGGCAACAATTGTCAGTGCGACAACCCCATTTTCGTATTTTATTTATTATTGTTTCACGTGAAACATCAGCTCTTATTTTATCTTAAAGCCTGTTCCAAATACATATGTGTTGTATTATCAATCAGCTTATGGGTAAGCTCTGCCATATGCTGTGTAGATTCCTGGTTTTCAGAAGAGAGCCATGTCTTGATCATTCCTACACATCCATTCAGACAAAAGGCGTACGCATACTCAATATCCCGATTATCCTTAGGCAAACGAATAGACAGACGATGCAGAACTGTATCCGCAATCAGCTTTTCGATTCGGCTGACAAACGCCATATCCCCATTTTTTCCGAGCAGTGCAATACAAATATCCTTATTATTATCCAAAATTGTAAAAATCTGCTCAATAAACGGATAAGAACTCTCCTTATTGTTAAGAGGATCAAGCGGATAATCTTCTACTAAATGAGAAACTTCATCCATCAGTTCCGCCTCAATAGATTCTAACATCTGGTAAATATCTGTATAATGAAGATAAAACGTGGAACGGTTGATATCTACTTCTTCCACCAGTTCTTTCACAGTAATCTCTTTAATACTCTTCTTCTGCATAAGACGTGCTAATCCTGCTCGAAGCTGTGCTTTTGTTTTCCGTACTCTTCTATCAACTTTTTCGGCCATTTTTCTTTTCCCCCTGTTATTCCGTAAAGCTATAATAAGTAAAGCGGACATTCGCATTCTACTCTACTTCATGTTCATAAATTACCATATAGTCAAGCGGATATTCGCAATCCGCTTCGCTACTTGCTCATAACCAAATAACTGCTCCGCAGTTTATCAGGACTTGTTTGTACTCCTCCTGATATAAGCAAGTCCCCACTCATTACTTATTGCTTTTCGCAATCCCGCGGAGAGGGCTTCCTTGATTCGGTCATTTTCTCTCAACTATAGTATTTCTGGAATTACTATAATATCATGTTCGTGTCTGCAGCCATAAAAATCATCTTTCTGTATTAGACATTTTTCGCATTTATGTCCATTAATATACATTCAGTAAATATTTAATGGTTGTATCTATGTTTTGTGTTTAGTATAATACATCACGTAAAGAAAATCAACACTTTGTTTGATAATGGATTTGAGAGCTATTAATAGAATTTAGTATGTTTAATAGATTTTGAAGCCATTACTGGAATAAAGTTTGATTAAGCAACTAAGCTTTATATAAAACTAAATAAAGAAAGGGATAGGTAAAATGATCAAAGACGAATGGAAAAGCCTACTTCGTAACAAGCTCATGCTTATCGTTGTAATCGCTATCATCGTTATCCCGATCATCTATGCAGGCCTGTTTCTGAAATCCATGTGGGATCCTTACGGAAGCGTGGATAGCCTGCCGGTGGCCGTGGTAAACGAAGACAAACCAGTTGAGTATAATGGCAAGACGCTAAGTATAGGTAAGGATATGGCGGATGAGCTGAAAGACAACGACTCAATGGCATTCAACATTGTAGACAGCAAAACAGCAGAGGACGGTCTGGCAAACGGAACCTACTACATGGTTATCACAATTCCGGAAGACTTCTCCGCAAATGCAGCTACTGTAATGGATGATAACCCCAAGCAGATGGAGCTGACATATCAGACCAATCCGGGAACCAACTACATCGCTTCCAAGCTCAGTGAAACAGCAATGCTGAAGCTTCGCGACAACATCGCCTCTCAGGTTACAGAAACCTATACAGAAACCGTTTTTGATTCTATCTCAGAAGCAGGTGACGGAATGCAGGAAGCTGCTGACGGATCCGGAAAACTTGAAGACGGACTGACTACAGCTGCTGATGGTAACAAAACCATTACCAAGAACCTGAAAAAACTTTCCACAAGTACTCTTACATTCGTAAGCGGTGCTGACAGTCTCACAGAGGGACTTAAGACATACACCGATGGTGTAGCTCAGGTTAACGACGGAGCCAAGAGTCTGGATGATGGAGCAAAACAGCTTGACAGTGGTGTCGCTACTCTCACCAACAAGGTACCGGAGCTTACAACCGGTGTTGACACTCTGGATAAAGGTGTGAAACAGTACACCGCAGGTGTTGATCAGTTGAATGAAAACTCCGATGCACTGAAAAGCGGTGCAAGCAGCCTGGAATCCGGTGCCAAAGCTTTAAGCGAAGGTATCAATACTCTTTCCAGTGGTGCTACAAAGTATGTCAGCGGTGCAGATACTCTGGCTGATGGAACAACCGCTTATGTAAAGGGTGCACAGGAACTGGCAGACGGCGCTAAACAGCTCTCCGCTCTGGAAAGCCTTGGAGATGTTTCTGATGGTATCGCTCAGTTAAATACCGGCGTTACAAAAGGAACTAAAGATTCTCAGTCTCTGGTATCCGGAACTGCAGCTCTGGAAGCAGGAACCAAAAAACTTAACGACACTGTTTCTGCTCTGAAGGGAAGCACTACTGAAGAATCCTTCAAACAGCTTTCCAGTGGCCTTACAAAGGCTCAGAAAGGTATGGAATCTGCTTCCGCCGGTATGACTAAGGCTCAAACTGGTATGGAATCCGCTTCCGCAGCCATGACTCAGGGTGCGTCAGCTGTTACCGGTCAGATCGTACCTGGTCTTAACAGTGCAGCAAGTGCTCTTACTGATGCAAGTACAATGCTTTCTTCCAAAGCAGAGGGTCTTGGTACTGCATTTGGTGGAATGAAAGCTCAGATCAGTGCAGTAAGCTCCGCAATGGATACATACGGACAGACAACAACTTCAACACTTAATGACGCAAACGGAAGAATTGATGCCGCACAGCAGGCTATGAACTCTGCTGTTGCAGAACTTCAGGCAATTCAGAGCGCACAGGATGAAGATGGAAAAATTTCCGCTGAAAGCCTCAGCAATGTGATCAATACTCTGTCCGGTGCTGCCGGAAGCGCTTCTCAGGTAGATACTTCCTTTGCAGCCGGATATTCTGATCAGGTTTCCCAGTTGGGCGTTGTAAATGGTGAAATTGATGCAGTTCAGGGAGAACTTGGAGATGCACTTTCACAGCTGAACAGCAAAACTGAGGATATTAAGAGCAGTGTACAGACTCTGACAGGTGCTGCAGCAACTTTGAACCAGCTTGCAGACGGACTGACAAGTGGTGCTACAGAAATGAGCAATGGTGCAGCAGAAATGGGCAGCGGTGCTACAGAAATGGGCACAGCCGCTACTACAATGGGCGCAGTTGCAGGTCAGCTTCCTACAGATATGATCTCTCAGCTTTCCGCTGTTACACAGCAGCTGTACGCGGGTGCAACAGCTGTAAATACCGGAACAAAAACTGTTTCCGCCGGACTTCAGAAACTGGAGACTGGTACCGCAGCTTTCCCGAAAGCAGCCGCCGGAATCAAAGCTCTGAACGATGGATTTGATAAATTAACCGCAAACAACAAGAAACTTACTGATGGCGCAACAAGTCTGAAAAAAGCAGGAAAACAGATCACAAGCGCACTTCCGCAGGTGAAATCCGGTGCAGGTCAGCTTGCAGATGGTTCTGAAACACTGACTACAGGAATTAAGACATACACAGATGGCGTCGCTAAACTGGCCGCTAACAGTTCTGCTCTTACAAGCGGTACCAGTCAGCTTTCCACTGGAGCTAAAACTCTTTCCAGCGGTGCTACTACTCTTGCAAACGGAACTAAGACATTAGCAAACGGTACCTCAACTCTTCTCAGTGGTACCAAGAAACTTGTAAGTAACAACAGCACTCTGAACAATGGTGCGAAACAGCTTGCAGATGGTGCTGCTCAGATCCAGAGTGGTTCCTCTCAGCTGTATGATGGTTCCAAGAAACTTGGAAGTGGTATGAAAGAACTGAAAGATGGTTCCAAGACATTAACCACAAGCCTCAGTGATGGAGCTAAAACAGTTAAAGATAACTCAGCAAGTGATGAAACAATTAAAATGTTCGCAACACCTGTTGTGAGCGATGAAACAAAACTTACCGATGTTCCGAATAACGGACACGCAATGGCACCTTATATGATGTCTGTAGGCCTCTGGGTTGGTGCACTGGCATTCTGCCTGATGTATCCTCTGGCTCAGTATAAAGGCAAACTGAAATCCGGTTTTGCATGGTGGGCAAGCAAAGCTTCCATACTTTATCCGGTAGCAATGCTTCAGGCAATCTGTCTGATCCTTCTGTTACATGCATTTAACGGATTCACCCCTGCTGAGATAGGCAAGACAGTTCTCTTCGCCTGCCTCGCAGCAATGACCTTTACATCCATGATGTACTTCTTCAACATTACACTTGGTAAAGTAGGAAGTTTCCTGATGCTGGTATTCATGGTCGTTCAGCTTGCAGGATCTGCCGGTACTTATCCGGTCGAGATTTCTCCTGCATTTGTTGCAAAGATTCACGCATACCTGCCATTCACCTACACAGTTGATGCATTCCGTGCAACGATCAGTGGTGGCAGAAGCATTACTACTTCTGTAATTGTACTGGCTGTACTGTTTGTGATCTTCACGATCCTGACAATCCTTCAGTTCAATCACATGGCCAAGAGAAAGAAAGAAGAAAAAATCGTTCTCTTCGACTGGCTGGAAGAAAGAGGTCTTGCTTAACTAATATGTAACTGACAGAAGCTCCCCCGAACCTTCTGTTGGATATAAAAAAAATAAAGCCTGTACGGTGGACTGAAAAACCACTGTACAGGTTTTTTTATTATAGAAAGCCCCGGAACTCCTGATCCATGGAATTCCGGGGCTTAGTTTTATTTTTTATTTTTCCGCCTCAGCCGTTGGTGTTGCTGTGGCTTTTGTTTTTGATTCACTGTTTATCAGTGTCTCATATGCATTAAACATTTCTTTTACCGTCATTTTGTTTACGAGAAATACTTTGTTTCCAACGACAGCTGCGTAATAGTTTGTGTCATATGTGTAGAAGGTAACGGTTGTCTGGTTCTTATCAGAGTCTGTGAATACAGCAGTCATCTCCGGGTCTGTAGCCGGTGTATAAGCGTCCGTCAGTCTCTTCTGGCCTGCCATATTTATCAGCTTGTTATAGAAAGTGGTAAAGGTTGTACTTTCTATCTCCTTACCATCCAGCTGATAAGTCGTTGTCTCTTTGTCATTGCCGTCATCATCTTTGGATGTTTCACGTGAAACATTTACAGTATTTGTTGCGCCGCCGTAAGTAACCTGAAGCTGATCCAGATTTTTTACAGACAGATAATTGACGATCAGTAACCAGAGATCTGATGGTGCTTTGTCAATAACTGCGCTCAGAGTATCCGCGGACATTGTATAAATATGTTTGTTATCCACAGTTACATATCGACTGCCATCACTTGCTTCATCGCCAACGTAGATAACAAGTTGTTTATCTACTGTTGTTGTCTTGGTATCCTCTGAAGAACTGCTGTCATCAGAAGCATCCGTGCTGTCAGAACTATCTGTCGAACTGTTTTCTGCTGAAGCTTTATCATCAGTACTGTCGACACTCTCAGAATCACTCTCAGAGGCTGTAGAATCCTTTTCTGAAGAATCTGTACTGTCTGAGCTGTCATCCTTCACCTCTTCCTGATAATCCACTGTAATCGTCGCATACGGCTTATCAAGGCCATACTGTGAAAGATCCTCTGCATTATAATTTACAAACTGATCATATGCAAAATTTCCAAGTCCGGAGGTTACATTTCCTGCTGCTGTAGTATCCGCAGTTTCTTTATCACTGCTTCCATCGCTGGAAACATCCCAGGTAGCTCCATCAGAATTTTCTTCCAGAACATAGGAATCTTTATCCTCGCTTACCTGGACTTTCTTTACTGTGGAAGAATCAATTGTCGGGAAATCTTCTCCCTGTGCATAATCGTAAAGAGATTTCATAAACGGAGTGACCGTATCTGCCGCTACTACATACACAGTACTGTCATCATCATCTTTGGAAATGTAATACTGATTCGTGGAAGTATTCTCATCTCCGATATTAAACTTGGTTGTGCCATCACTGGTATCAACGGTCACCGTATTGGACGGGGAATCCAGTCCATATTCGGTAAGATCGTCTACTTTTTTCAGAACCCTGTCAGCTTCCACCTTTTCGATGGCGGAAGCTGCAGAATCCAGAGTTGTCTGATTTACAGGGAAAGCAGTCTCATCTTTTTTCACCCAGGAATCATCTTTTTTCTCAAAGGTAGTTTCCTTCTTGTCTACGATAAATTCCAGAGATTTGATGTCATCCGTTTTCACGGAAAACACTTCTGTTTTGCTTTCCTCCTCACTGCTGCTCTCTGTCTTTTCCTCTTTGGATACGTAGGTATTCAGTCCCACATACGTACCACCTAGAACTGCCAGAACAACAACAGCTGAAACAAGTTTTGTTGATTTTTTCATTATGCTTTTCTCCTCTTAAGCCAGATTAAAAATCCTGCAACAAGGAACACTCCCGGGATCAGACCAATAGTACAGATCTTCCAGAAGGCTGCATCATGATCCGTTACGGTCAGGCTTGTAGACTCAAGGCTCTTGGATGGGATGGAAACGGAATTGCCGTCATCTGTGCTGGTCATCCAGTTTAAGGACTCCAGAAGAAGTTTTTCATTTCCGCCGGATACCATCTGGTTTACCTGACTCTCCATCAGATTTGCTGTGGAGTAGTAAACGATCTGTGTTTCCTTGTCATCATCCAGTTTCTCAGTAATGGCAACACCAAGATCAAACGGTCCGTCTACATCTCCGTCTTCTTTCTCGATATTGCTGCTCTGCATGTTTGTCTTAGAGTAAGCCTGGTCAGAAGTTGTCAGGATACTGTCAATCGTTACGGTATCTCTTACGTCATCTGTTTTCTGAATACCCTGTGCATATGGAGCCAGTACATAAGAGCCTGCGGAAGCGGTCTCAGAGCTTGCATCTGTGCTGTTAACAGTCGGTACCAGATAATACGGCATCTGCATTCCATAATGCTGGCTGTCGCCCTCAAATACGATTCCTGCTGCACGTTTTACGCCATAATTTTCAAGGACAGCATCGAAGTTCGGCAGATCATCCTGTGTATAATCAGAGAAGATCATGGCCTTTCCGCCCGCCTCCAGATAATCCAGGATCTCTGTTTTTTCTTCCTCGGAAATATCGCTCGTCGGAGATACGATCATCAGGCAGTCAGCATCGTCCGGAACTTTTCCTTCTGTGAGAAGGTTCAGATCCTTGATATCAATGTTGGCTTTCTGGATATCCTCTTTAAAGCTGGAATCCAGATCTTTTTCGCCATGTCCGGATAACGTGTACATGATCGGAAGGTTCTCGGATGTCACATATCCGATAGCACTTGTGATCTGTCCCTCACCGTCAAATCCGGTCGTGGTCTGCTGCCAGGTATTGTAGTCTACAGAAGTAGAATACATATCGTTGTAATTGATAACTTTGTTTCTGTCTCCGCAAACTACGATCAGGCTGTTTGATGCAAGATCATCGCTTGTATATTCAGAAGCAAATTTCGGATTTACAACCGGATCTTTTACTTCAACTTTAATATGTTTGGACTCATCTTTATAGCGTGACAGCAGGTTGGAAATCGTATCATCCTCAGAGCCGCTTGGTGCGATCTGGTAAATGGTCACATCTTTATCCAGTGCTTTCAGCACTTTCTTTGTCTCATCACCGATGGTATAAAGCTTGGATGAACTTACATCCAACTGCGAATATTTAGACGGGATTGCACCTACGATCATATTAATCACAACTACGATCACGATAAAGATCGCTGCCATAGCCATGCTGTAAGTACCATTTTTAATATGCTTTTTACTGATAGTGCCTACCAGTTTTTTCGGATCTGGTTTATGTTTCTTTTTCCCGGAATCCTGCGCAGTTTCTGTCTCTACTGCCTCGCTTTTATTTTTCTTGAATTTCTCACTGAATTTCATTTCCATTCACCCCCTAGTTCCAGCGTCTCTTCTGAATGGACTGCATGGTGAGAAACAGACAGATTGCAACGACAGAGATAAAATATACGATTCCTGTCACGTCAAACACACCGTTTGTAAAGTTCTCATAATGTCCGCTCAGATTAAATACATTCAGTACTTTCTGGATACCACCCTGGAAAATACTTGATTTTACAACGTATACGATCACAAGGGCAACTTCTCCTACAACTCCGATCACTGCAGAGATCAGAACATTTTTGATCATGGTATAAATGATAATTGCGATCGCCACGATCAGAAGTCCGAATGCCACTGCCGTTGACATGGAAGTCTGTGAGAAAAATGAGGAAATTCCATTCATCATATAGAAAGCAAACAGAAATACAAAAGTAAGTACTGCTGCAATTACCTGGCTTTCCGTAAGTGCTGACATAAATACACCAATTGCCAGATTCGCACATCCAAGAAGGAAAAATCCCAGGATTCCTGTATATGCGGAAGCATAGGAAATGGTTCCAAATTTACTCATGATCAGTGGATAAAAGCACATGATCACAACCGGAATGGCAAATACGGCTACCAGTGCAAGGTATTTTCCAAATACGATATCCCACACAGATATCGGCGCTGTCAGAAGCAGCTGATCTGTTTTTTGTTTACGTTCTTCTGCAAGTACACGCATGGAAAGGATCGGCACACCGATCAGGAACACGAAGGTCAGTGCGCTTAATGTAGATTCAAATTTTGAATAACCTGCTGAGAGCTGATATGCGGAAAAATAAATTCCAGTCAGCACCAGGACAAAAAATATGAAGAGATATCCAACCATGGAGGTCAGATAGCTTTTCAGTTCTCTTTTAAAAATTGCTGTCATGACTGATCCCCCTCTTTTTTATCTGAAGCTTTCTCCGTTTTCTCAGATTTTTCTGTTTCCGAAGATTTATCTTCTACCGGTTTCCACTGTGATCTTTCCTGTTTCCCGGTGGATTTCTTTTTTTCTCCTTCGGTAATCTCAAGGAATACATCCTCAAGAGAAACTCTCTTAACCTGCATCTCGTAGATCGGGCAGTTTGCTTTTGCCATAGCATAGAAAACTTTTTCGCGGATATCCACATTTTCCTGAATGGAAACTTTTGTTTTCCACAGTTCTTCGTCGCTGTCGTAGGACATTTCCACACCGGTAACGCCTTCGATCGTTTCCAGATCTTTTCGGATGGTATCTTTCTCGCCTTTTACTTTCATAAGGAGACTGTTGGAACCTGCTGCCAGACGTTCCAGATTGTCCGGCGTATCACTGGCTACCAGTTTTCCGTGTGAAATGATCAGAACGTAATCACATACTGCTCTCACCTCGGAAAGGATATGAGAACTTAAGATAACCGTATGTTTCTGTTTCAGGCTTTTGATCAGGTCACGGATCTCGATGATCTGCTTCGGGTCAAGTCCTACTGTAGGCTCATCCAGGATGATCACTTCCGGATATCCAAGGATCGCCTGTGCAAGGCCAACTCTCTGGCGGTAACCTTTGGAAAGGTTTTTGATCAGACGGTCTTTCATGTCTGTGATCTTTACCA
>OLRT01001968.1_pt1 | contig 13510 bp, 12 predicted proteins | sample 1672021 | NCBI WGS metagenome assembly OLRT01 (sample SAMEA3136637, study PRJEB25190) | human gut metagenome | reverse complement strand
ATCCGGTAAATGCGACGCAGTTGTAACAGATATGCCTACAGGTAAAGCTGCATGTGTTGCCTACCCTGACTTCAAACTTCTTGACTTCTCCGGAACAGACGGAGCATTTGAAGTGTCTGATGAAGATATCAATATCGGTATTTCTCTTAAGAAAGGCAACGACGAACTGAAAGACGCAATCAACGGTGTGCTGAAAGATATGACAGAAGATGACTTCAACAAGATGATGGATGAAGCAATCGCTGTTCAGCCACTGTCTTCAGAGTCATAAAGGAGGAGCAAAATGCTGCCAGATAGTTTTGGAGGAAGAATCATATATCTTCTTCAACAGTATGGCTCTTCTTTTCTGAAGGGTGCCGGTGTCAGCCTGTGGCTGGCACTGGTAGGAACTTTTTTTGGATGTATCATTGGTTTTTTTGTAGGTATCATTCAGACAATCCCTGTAGACCGCAACGATTCCATAGTCAAAAAAGTTCTGATCAAAATCATAAAATTTATCCTTGCCTGCTACGTGGAGTTCTTCAGAGGTACTCCTATGATGGCACAGGCCATGTTTATTTATTTTGGAAGTTCTGCTCTTTTTAACATCAACATGTCTATGTGGTTTGCTGCGATCCTTATTGTGTCCATCAACACAGGAGCCTATATGGCTGAGACAGTACGAGGTGGTATCCTTTCTATTGATGAAGGACAGACAGAAGGTGCCAAGGCTATTGGTATGACTCATGTACAGACCATGATCAACGTAATCCTTCCACAGGCACTGCGGAACATCATGCCTCAGATTGGTAATAACCTGATCATCAACATCAAAGATACCTGTGTTCTTTCTATTATTGGTACCGTTGAACTGTTCTATGCAACTAAAGGTGCGGCAGGTGCCCTGTATACATATTTTGAGGCTTTTACCATTGCCATGGTGATCTACTTCATTATGACATTTACCTGTTCCCGTATTCTGAGAGTTCTGGAACACAAAATGGACGGTCCGGACAACTACGATCTGGCCACAGCAGATACCCTGACACATACCAGTGGTATGTATTCCTATAAACCAAAGAAGGAGAAGAAATATGAGTGAGACAATCCTGGAAGTGAAGCATCTGGGCAAATCTTTCGGAAGTCATGATGTACTGAGAGATATTGATTTCTCTGTTAAACCGAAGGATGTTACCTGTATCATTGGTCCATCCGGATCCGGTAAATCCACACTGCTTCGCTGTATGAATCTTCTGGAAACTCCTTCTTCTGGCGAGATCAATTATCATGGTACCAACATCATGGACAAGCATGTAAATGTACCGGATTACAGAGCAAAAGTAGGAATGGTATTCCAGAGTTTTAACCTGTTTAATAATATGACCGTTCTCAGGAACTGTACAGTAGGACAGGAGAAGGTACTTAAGAAAAGCAAAGAAGAAGCCCACAAAAACGCCATGATGTATCTGGAAAAGGTTGGAATGGCACCTTACATTAATGCCAAACCGAAGCAACTTTCCGGTGGACAGAAGCAGCGTGTGGCAATCGCCAGAGCTCTTGCAATGGAACCGGAGATCCTTCTTTTTGATGAACCTACTTCCGCACTGGATCCTCAGATGGTAGGAGAAGTTCTGGAAGTTATGAGAAGCCTTGCCAAAGAAGGTCTGACCATGATCATTGTTACCCATGAAATGGCATTTGCCAGAGATGTATCCAAACATGTGATCTTTATGGGGGATGGAGTGATTGTAGAAGAGGGCACTTCACAGCAGATTTTTGAAAATCCTCAGAAAGAAATGACAAAAGAATTCCTCAGTCGTTTTAGAAATGCCTGAAAATAAATACGAATAATGTGAAAATATAAGAGCAGTTACTTTAATGTTACAGGGTAACTGCTTTTGTATACATAAAAATACATGATTTTGGAAAAAAATTCTGGACAAATACTATTTTTTTATATAAAATAAATCGAACTAAATAATATTTGTTGGTTTTGAACCAGCCTTTGTAAGTTCCAATTGAGGATCTGATGAATATTGAGGATCTGATGGATTAATAGGGAAACCGGTGTGATTCCGGTACGATCCCGTCACTGTGACAGGGAGTTGCAGAACAACATGCCACTGGGTGTGGTGCCTGGGAAGGCGTTCTGAAGCGATGATCTTAAGTCAGGAGACCTGCTTGCAACTGATCAGATATGATTCTTACGGTAGATAGGAAACATCGTTTTTTTTTGTGTGCAAATAACATCCGTAGTCAGTGTGGGTGTTTTTTTTCTGTGCTTTTGTTCAAAAGCACTGTTTCCCCTGCGTTTGTATATTTTATCTGAACAGTTATATGGTGCAGACCACCAAAATAATATGGGAAGGAGATTAAAGTGACAAAAAAACAAATCGGAAAACGATTCCTTCAGATTCTGATCGTTCTGATCGGTGTAAGTTTCTTTACTTTTGGGCTTACCTATCTTTCACCAGGTGATCCGGCTGAGATCATGCTGACAGAGTGTGGTAACCTGCCTACACCGGAACTTCTGGAACAGACAAGACATGAACTGGGACTTGATCAGCCGTTTCTGGTACAGTACGGCAACTGGGTGAAAGGAGTACTTACCGGAGACATGGGAACTTCTTATGCGTTTAAAGTTCCTGTAACTGAGAAACTTATGAAATGTTTCTGGCCTACACTTAAGATGTCGCTGTTTGCGCTTCTTTTGATGATCCTGTTTTCCATACCTTGTGGAATTCTTTCGGCAGTATATCAGAACAAATGGCCGGATTACCTGATCCGGGGAATTACCTTTTTTGGAGTGTCTATTCCAAGTTTCTGGATCGGACTGATCCTTCTGAGCATCTTTGGAGTACAGCTTCGATGGATCAACGTAGCGGGAGGTACCACAGATTTCAAGGCGATGATCCTTCCATCTGTGACACTGGCACTTTCCATGTCTGCAAAATATACCAGACAGGTACGAAATGCAGTGCTGGAAGAACTGAGACAGGATTATGTGATCGGAGCAAGGATGAGAGGAATCAAAGAAAGTGCGATCCTCTGGAAACATGTACTTCCAAATGCAATGCTTCCTATTGTAACTCTTCTTGGTCTTTCACTGGGATCACTGCTTGGAGGAACTGCTGTTGTTGAGATTATTTACAACTGGCCTGGAATGGGAAGTATGGCGATCAAAGCAATATCATGTCGTGACTATCCGATGGTACAGGCATATGTACTGATGATCGCGATCATGTACATGGTTATCAATATCATCGTGGATCTTTCCTATACCTATCTCGATCCAAGAATAAAGGAGGTTAAGTAAAGTGAAGAAGAAGAATTTTTTCCTGGCTCACAAACAGTTTACTTTATTCTTTATTCTTGCCCTTGCTGTTGTAGGGGTGGCAGTATTTGCTCCATGGGTCGCACCAAAAGATCCGTTGGAAGCAGTGATGCTGGATTCCCTGAAAGCGCCCTGTGCGGAATATCCTCTTGGTGCTGACAAGCTGGGCAGGGATATTCTTTCACGAGTGATCTTTGGTACCAGGACTTCTCTGGTGTCCACTCTGATTCTTGTAGCAACTATTTTTGTTGTAGGTACCATACTTGGAATCATTGCGGGATATTTTGGCGGATGGATCGATCAGGTGATCATGCGTATTGCAGATATGATGATCTCTTTCCCGGGAATGATCCTGGCGATCGCTATTGCAGGTATGCTGGGACCAAGTCTTCAGAACGGAGTGATCGCTATCACAGCTGTAAGCTGGACCAAATATGCCCGTCTGGCAAGAAGTATGGTTTTGAAAGTAAAACGTAATCTGTACGTGGAAGCTGCCGTTGTAAATGGTACAAGTACACTGAAAATTTTGTGGAAACATATCCTTCCAAATATGCTGACAACTATGACAGTAACAGCAGCGGCAGATATGGGAACCATGATGCTGGAACTTGCATCTCTTTCTTTCCTGGGATTTGGTGCTGTGGCGCCGACACCGGAATGGGGATTGATGCTGAACGAAGGAAGAACTTATATGGCGAAAGCACCTTGGCTCATGATCGCACCAGGTATTGCCATCGTGATCGTAGTAATTATTTTTAACATGCTTGGTGACAGTATCCGCGACATTCTTGACCCGAGACAGGAGTAACATAGATACCGGGTTTAAAAGACCCGAACCCACATGAGCTTACTCATAAGTGGATGAAACAGATAGCGTAAACATAACAGGATATATAAAAATAAGGAGAAAACATATGAAAAACAGAATCGCAAAAAAAATCTGTGCAGTAGCGCTGGCAGGACTCATGACAATGGCAATGGTTCCAACATCTGTATTTGCAGCAGATGCAAAAACAATGACCATCGGTGTAACAAGCTTTGCTGATACACTGGAGCCAACAGAGCAGTACTTCAGCTGGGTTATTTCCCGTTATGGTGTTGGACAGGGACTTACCAAATTCGATGAAGAAGGTAACATGGTACCTTGCCTTGCAACAGAGTGGACCAACAGTGAAGATGGAAAAACATGGACATTTACGATTCGTGAAGGCGTTAAATTCTCAAACGGTAACGATATGACACCAGAGCTTGTAAAAGCATCTCTGGAACGTACTATCGAAATGTCAAACCGTGTACCGGAGTTCTTTGACATTGACAGCATTGAAGTTGACGGACAGAATATCATCTTCAACCTGAAGAGAGCTAATGCAAACATGGCAGGATGTCTGGCAGACCCATTGTTCCTGATCATGGATACAAGCATCGATAACTCTAACATCGCTATGGAAGGACCGGTTTGTACCGGACCCTATGCATTCCAGTCTTTTGACCCGGCGGGAGACACAGTTGTTGTACGCAACGAATACTACTGGGATGGCGAAGTTCCGAACGACAGCGTAACTCTTCGTATCATTGGAGACCAGACAACACGTTCTATGGCACTGCAGTCCGGTGAGATCGATGTAGCTTACAACTTAAAGACAGAAAACGTATTTGAATTTGAAGGAAATGACAACTACAATATCCAGTCTCTGGAATCCCTTCGTTCTACTTATGCATTCATGAACCAGAACGGAGCCCTGAAAGATCTGGCACTTCGTCAGGCAGTTCTTCGTGGACTTGACAAAGAAACCTACACAGGTGTTCTTCTTGAAGGTGGCGCAACACCAGGAAAAGCTCCGGTACCTCCGACACTGGACTATGGATATGATGATCTTAAGGATGAAAACGCTTATGATCCGGATGGAGCAAAGAAAGTTCTTGAAGATGCAGGATACAAAGATGTAGATGGCGACGGATATGTAGAAGATCCGGACGGAAACCCTGTAGAACTTACTTTCGTATACTATGACAGCCGTGCAGAGCTTGGTGTATATGCACAGGCAACACAGGCAAGCCTCAAAGAAATCGGAATCAATGTAAAACTTGACTGCGTATCTTATGAGACACTTCTTGACCGTCGTGATTCCTCTCAGTATGACATGCTGATCTGGAACGTACTTGTAGCTAACACAGGTGACCCGGAAAACTACCTTCGTGAGAACTGGTACAGCACATCTGCAAACAACACTGCAGGATATTCTAATAAAGATGTAGACAAATGGCTGGATGAACTGGCAGAAACCGTTGATGCAGATGCAAGAAAAGAACTGATCGTAAAGATTCAGCAGGCGATCATGGACGATGCAGCAACTATTTTCTTCGGATACGAAAACACCTTCCTTATTTCCAAAGCAAATGTAGAGGGACTTGTAATGTATCCAATGGATTACTACTGGGTAACTGCTGACATGAAGATGGCTGAATAATAAAGGAGCTGTAATATATGCTGGAAATCAAAGATCTGGCTGTACAGTATGGAAATCAGGCTCCTACGGTTGAACATTTCAATCTTTCCATGAAGAAAGGTGAGATCATCAGTGTTGTAGGAGAAAGTGGAAGTGGAAAAACTACAGTAATCCGTGCTGTCCTTGGAGCATTGGCAGGGGCAGGACGTGTTACCAGTGGTGATATCCTCTTTCATGGGGAATCCCTTCTGAAGAATTCCAAAAGTGACTGGAGAAAGATAAGGGGCAGTAAAATGTCCATGATCTTCCAGGACTGTGGAGGGACCCTGAATCCTATTCGTAAGATCGGCAGCCAGTATGTAGAATATATTTGTACACATGAATCAATGGCAAAGAAGGAAGCCTGGAACAAAGCAGTTTCCATGCTTACCAAAATGCGTCTCCCGGATGCGGAAAATATCATGAACAGCTATCCATATCAGCTGTCCGGTGGTATGCGTCAGCGTGTGGGAATCGCCATGGCCATGACTTTTAACCCGGAACTTCTTCTGGCAGATGAGCCTACCAGTGCGCTGGACGTAACAACACAGGCACAGATCGTACGTCAGATGATGGAACTGAGGGATGATTTCGGAACAGGAATCATTATCGTTACACATAACATCGGTGTGGCTGCTTACATGGCAGATCAGCTGATCGTTATGCACCATGGCAAGGTGGTGGATCATGGAACCAGAGAAGAGGTTCTTTCTAACCCCACCAGTGACTATACAAAGAAACTTCTGGAAGCAGTTCCGGAAATGGAGGGAAAACGATATGTCTGAAAATCATGAAATCGTCATGCAGGCAAAGCATATTGTGAAACAGTTCCCTGCTTCCCGAGGCAGAACTTTAACTGCCTGCAATGATATCAACCTGACCATGTACAAAGGACGTACCCTGGGGATCGTAGGAGAAAGTGGATGCGGAAAGTCAACATTTGTCCGTATGGTAACTTCTCTGGACAAACCTACCAGCGGTGAGATACTTTATCATGGCAAAAACATCACAGGACTTTCAAAAAAAGAAACCTGGGCAAATCGTCAGAATCTTCAGATGGTATTTCAGGACCCACTGGCATCTTTTAACCCGAAGATGAAGATCGGAGATATCCTGACAGAACCTCTGATGAACTACAAAAAGATCAAAAGAAACGAAAGAGATGCAAAAGCCAGAGAACTTCTCCGTATGGTTGAACTTCCGGAGGAGTTTGTAGACCGTTATCCCCACAATATGAGTGGTGGACAGCGTCAGAGGATCAGTATTGCCAGAGCTCTTTCCCTGGAGCCGGAGATTCTGGTATGTGACGAGGCAACTTCTGCACTGGACGTTTCTGTTCAGGAATCTGTCATTGAACTTCTGGTACGCCTCCAGAAGGAAAAGAACATCTGCATGATCTTTATCTGCCATGACCTGGCCCTGATTCGTTCTTTTGCGCATCAGATCGCAGTTATGTATCTGGGACACATTGTAGAGACCATTCCCGGAGAGGATGTTTCTGACCATGCAGTACATCCATATACCAAAGCACTAGTAGGGGCACAGTTCTCCGTTCATATGGATCCGTCCAAAAAGATCGAAAGTATCGAAAGTGAAGCTCCAAGCCCGCTGGATGTACCGGTAGGATGCCCCTTCCAGAATCGCTGCGAACACTGTATGGACAGATGCAAAAAAGAGATGCCGGAACTGAAAGAGATCGTACCTGGTCATGAAGTGGCCTGCTTCTATGTAGATCAGACAGAGGGAGGAAAGTAAATGAAAAAGAGAATACTCAGTCTGATGTTGTCAGCTGTCCTTATAACTACAATGCCATCAGCAGTTATGGCAGCAGTAGAAACTTACAGCGATGGTGAGGTACATACCATAGGTGTGGCTGTCTATGATCCGGATTCTGCAGAGATGAAAATGTTTTCGGATTATTACAGAGATTACATTCAGGCAGGATTTCCTGTGAAATTTATTTTTTCAGGAAAACTTTCAGGTGCAGAGGACGAGATGGCTTTTGTGAAGCAGGCAAAAGAGCAGGGAGCAGAGGGCATTATTTCCTTTGCAGGTAATGCAGCAGGGCTTCCTGATATTATAGAAGCCTGTGAAGAAAATGAACTGTACTATGCCCTTGGTTCCAATTCAGTCAGTGATGAGAATTATGAGATCATCAAATCCAATCCCTGGTATATGGGAAGCGTAGGGCCAAAACTGGAAGACGTCTATGAGGCCGGATGTGATATGACAGAATTCTTTCTGGACAAAGGAGCGAAGAATATTGTGATCATGTCTGGAGGTGCTGCTTCCGGCAACCGTCTTCATCAGGTCAGAACCTGGGGAATGCTGAATACACTGGAAGAGAAAGTCGGACTGGTGCTGTCAGAAGAGGCAGAAGAACTGTCCAAAACAGACAAAGTAACGGAACTTTCAGACAAAGACGGAAAGATTAAAGTCACAATTTGTCCGGGATATACTGAAAATGACGGTGCAGGTCTTGCAAATCTGGAAACCGAATTTTCCAAAGGGGACTGTGATACTCTGATAAGTGCCTTTCATGTATCTTCTTATCTGGACAAGATCGCAGACAAAGAAAAAGACCAGAACAGTAATATTATGGTAGGCGCTATCGACAGTTTCAGCGAACAGAATTTTGAAATCTTTAAAGAGAAAGACCAGTTTGGAAATCCACCTATCGACTATGTCTGTGGAAAATATGCATCTATGGCAGGCCCGGCGTTTGCCATGATCTACAATGCCATAACAGGAACTCCGGATGTAGTAAAAGAAAATGGAGAGGCAGCCCGCCTCTATCAGAAATTATGGACTGCAAAAACAGAAAAGGAATATGTGGAACTCTACGGATATGCAACAGGTATCTATGAGAACGCATACAGCTGTGATGACCTGATGGAAGTGATCGGGCAGTTTACTGAGGATGCAGATCCGGAATCATTCAGAGAACTTACAGAGGCTTCTGATGTTGAATCTGCAAAAGAGCGTATCTTTGATAAATAGAAATATTGTAACTATTCAGTAGGTAACTGTGAGGTACTGAACAGTTACGAAATATTATAAAAAGGCAGAAAAAAATCTTCGATTATGAGAATATCATAATCGGAGATTTTTGCAGTTATGGATGTGTTTTATCTGGGTTTAACTGGCAGTGTGGTGTCACGACTGATCAGAATCGGTGGAATGATCTTGTGTACCGGTTCAGGAGAAAGGACAGGTTTTCTCTTATGCCGTTCCTTGATCTGATCATTGAGAATATCCATGGCAGTCGAGACGATTTTGTCTATCTGCTGTCCTACGGTGCTGATAGGGACAATGGCTTCTCTGGAAACCGGAGAATCATCAAATCCGATAATTTTGTAGTCATCTGGAAGTTTGCCGTATTTTTGAATCAGTTGGTTCAACAGAATATTGGCAAAAGTATCATTAGGCAAAAAGATTCCCTTGGTCAGACCGGTGTATTTTTGGTCTATTTTTTCGAGAAGATCTTTCAGAATCCGGGTTGTCTCTTCATAGCTGGAACCAGTATCGGTAAGAATCAGTTCGTGGCGGATCTGGTGCTCTTCACAAATATCAGTAAAACCTTTGATACGACCATAAGAAGGCACCTGACAGTTCACATCTGCATTGATGTGGATGAGGATATCTGCTCCGGTTTTGGCAAGAAGGCTGGTAGCCTGTACTGCTCCCATATAGTTGTCGGTGTTGACACTGTTTACATACTGATCTTCACGTTCGATGGTGACGATAGGTATATTATAAGATGCAAGTTCCCTGGAAGGGATGGTATGACTGAGAATGATCATTCCTTCTATTTTGTAGGAGAGTAGTTCCTGAATGTATTTTCGTTCGGTATCTTTGTGGTCGTCTCCGGTAAATACGAGAAATTTATAGCCCAGAGAGTCATAGGATTTCAGAATCTGATTCAGGACTTCGGAATAATAATGAAGATAAAGGTTAGGAATAATGACACCGATAAATTCTGTTTTTCCACTGGCAAGAATGCGTGCAACTTTATTTTCTTTATAATTCAATTTATCAAGAGCCTCAGCAATAATTTCCTGATTTTCCAGTGTCAGAGAATCAGGAGCATTAAAATACCTGGAAATTGTGGTTTTGGAGAAACCGGTATATTTGGCAATATCACTGAATGTTATGTTTTTTTTGCCCATAATCGTTCCTTTCGGTAATAAAAAATATTGCTTTGATCGAAAATCGAAAGATGCCCCTCCGATACTTATAAAGTATAGCAGAAAAACGGAAACAGAACAAGAAAAAAAGAATTAAACAAAAAGTAACCGGTTTTGTAAAGACTTTACAAATGTAAAATATAGAATTTGTATAAAGTACTGAAAATAAAGAGAATACTTGACGTGCTTGCTTCCGTATGATATTATCACATCATAAAGTAACCGGTTACTTAACTGGTCTTGCAATGTGGAAGTGTCAAAGGAGGAGAACATGAAGAAAAAACGCTGATTCTTCTGGCTGGTCTTGCCGTGGCAGTAAGCCTGACAGGCTGTCAGAAAAAAGAAGTAAAGCCTGGAGACGTTGAAGGCTATGACGAAGGCGAGGAATATCTTTCTATATGGGTACACAGTATTGAAGATACTCCTGAAGGACAGGTTTACAAAGAATCTGTAGACAGTTTTAATGAAAAGTATAATGGCAAATATTTTGCAGATATTGAATTTATTCCGAGAAATGACAGTGGCGGTGGATATTCCGATAAAGTGAATTCTTCTGTTCTTTCAGGAGGACTTCCAGATGTACTTACGCTTGATGGCCCGAACGTGGCAGCCTATGCGGAAAATGGCATCATACAGCCGCTGGCTGATCTGACAGATGAAGAAAGAGGAGAGTATCTGGAATCTATTTTGGATCAGGGAACTTATAATGACAAGCTTTATGCCCTTGGAGTAATGGAATCCAGTGTGGGTCTTTATTACAATAAGGATATTCTTGACGAAGCAGGAATAGAGGTACCGGATGCAGATCATCCATGGACAACAACGGAATTTATGGATATTCTGAAAAAGTTAAAACCAATTATGGATGAAAAAAATGGATATCCAATAGACATGACATTCCCGGTAGGAGAATCCAGTATTTATTATTACGCACCTTTTATCTGGGCGAATGGTGGAAATCTGGTAAGTGATGACGGGCTGACTGTGGATGGATATTTTAATTCTCAGAAAAATGTAGACGTTATGAATTATTTCCACAAGATTGTAGAAAACAAGTATATGTCAGAAGCACCCATTGAAAATCTTTTTGAAAGTGGAAGAGCTGCTTTTAAATTTGACGGTGCATGGGAAGTTAATGCCATTTATGAAAATTATCCGGACGTGAACCTTGGTGTGGCACCTTATGTAGTCGGTGATGACTGGAACGGAGAACGATATACACCTACAGGTTCCTGGGCTTTTGCTGCTTCTTCAGAGACAGATAATATTGAAGGAGCTACAGAACTGGTCAAATGGATGAGTGGAGTAGAAAGCGGTGTAAGAATCTGGAATGAGGCAAAATCACTTCCATCTACATATAAGGCATTTGAGCAGATTGATGTTTTCCAGACAGATGATAATTATAATGCACTGTATCAGCAGTTAAGCAAATATGGACACCCAAGACCAAAAACTCCTGTATATCCACAGGTAAGTACATCTTTCCAGCAGACACTTGAAAGTGTCGGACTGGGCGGCAAAGATGCACAGACAGAACTGGATAAATCTGTAGAAAGGATTAACGCGAAACTGGAACGTTATACAAGAAAATAATGAAGAAAAAAGAATCAATATTAGGAATGGCCTTTTTTGGCCCGGCACTGGTACTTCTCACACTGTTCCTCTTCCTTCCGATGCTGCTGACTCTGGTTTTCAGTTTTACAGATTATTTTGCACTGAATCCGGATATGACACATTTTGTAGGACTTGAGAATTACGTGAATATATTTAAAGATGAATTATTTGTAAAATCATTTCTTAACACAGTGAAATTTGTAGTGATCATTGTACCGCTTCAGTGTATTGGGGCTCTTGTACTTGCTCTGGCTATTAACAAAGTTACTCACTGCAAAAAATATTTTAAAGTAGCATTTTTTATTCCTGTTGTAATGTCACTTGCAGTTGTGTCAACTCTGTGGATGGACATCTACAGCCCGGAAGGGATCCTGAATACAATTCTTTCTCATCTGGGAATCAGTGCACAGCCATTTATTCACAGTGCAAAACAGGCACTTCCATCTATTGCGATCATGAGTGTATGGCAGGGCGTTGGATATCAGATGATCATCTTCCTGGGAGGCCTTCAGAATATCAACCCGGCCCTTTATGAGGCTGCTGAGATGGATCATGCAAGTGCATGGCAGAAATTAAAAGATATTACACTTCCGGAATTGAAACCACTTTGCGTCTTTGTATTTATCACTGTTACGATAGGAGCTTTCCGTATGCTGGTACAGCCTATGGTCATGACCGGTGGAGGACCAGATCATTCTACGTATACACTTGTTTATACCATTTACAATGCTGCATTCCGTGAGTACCGCATGGGCTATGCATGTGCAGTCGCAGTAATTCTGTTTATTCTGATTTTGATTGTAAACAACATCCAGAAATTCTTCCTGGGTGACAAGAAGGAGGAGGCATAAAGATGAATGACGTAAATAAGTCTATGTCCCATCGGGTTTCAATGATTATCCTGGGCGCATTTCTCGGCCTGCTGGCGATCCTCGCCTGCTTCCCGTTTGTGTATATGCTCCTTCTTTCCTTCACCAATTCAACATCGCTGCGTTTCGCTCTGAGTGATGTGCATCTGGACTTTGTAAACTATAAGGATGTCTTTGAAAAGACGAAGTTTATCTTCCCATTGAAGAACAGTGTTATCGTCGCATTCTTCACCTGTCTGATCAATGCGCTGTTCTGCTCCATGGCTGCTTATGGCCTGGAGAAAAAGCGTTTTGCCGGCAGCAAGGGCGTATTCGCGCTGTATATGGCGACGCTGGCAGTTCCGGGCCAGGTAACGATGATTCCGGTATTTTTGATGATGCGTGACATGAACCTGATGAATACTTACTTTGCACTGATCTGCCCGTCGGTCGATGCATTCGGTGTGTTCCTGATCAAGCAGTTCATGAGCTCGGTTCCGGATGAGCTGATCGAGGCCGGTCAGATTGACGGAGCAGGAGAAATCTATACCTTTACGAAGATCGTCATTCCGCTGATCAAGCCGGCGCTCGTATCATTGACGGTATTTACCTTTATTTCCGCATGGAACGGATTCTTGTGGCCGTTGGTTATCTGCTCTGACAGTAAGATGCAGACACTTCCGGTAGCATTGTCTCTTCTGAAGGGTAAATTTGATACGAACTATGGTCTTGTTATGGCAGGCTCTACACTGACCTTCATCTTCCCGTTCCTGTTGTATGCATTCCTGCAGAAGCAGTTCGTGGAAGGTATCGCGCTGAGCGGCGTAAAGGGCTGATTGAGTTACTATTGACTTCGGTTAAATTGGGCAGCAGCTTTCGGACGGATACGTGCCGGGCTGTTGCCTTTTTTGTGCGGAGCATTGCATAAATGCCCCGATGTGGTAAAATGGTTTTGGCGTTAATTAGAGAAAAAGGAGTCACGAAATGAAGAATAAAATCAAAATTTTATATGATGGTATACAGCTGCAGCTGACGGATTCTCTGACGAAAGTGTTCTGGGAT
>OLRT01001967.1_pt1 | contig 13516 bp, 11 predicted proteins | sample 1672021 | NCBI WGS metagenome assembly OLRT01 (sample SAMEA3136637, study PRJEB25190) | human gut metagenome | reverse complement strand
AAATCAGTTTTCATGAAAGGAAACCCTCATGGCGGAAGCTGTGGGGGCTTTCTTTTGGCTTCTGCGAACGTTGGTCTTTCTTTTTTTTCGGCTTTGTATTAGAATAGTAATATTAAGTACAATGTAACGAACGGATTGGAGAAACTATATGAAGGTTGTGATTTTAGCGGGTGGTTTCGGTACCAGAATCAGTGAAGAAAGCCATCTGAAACCAAAGCCTATGATTGAGATTGGGGAGAAACCGATTCTCTGGCATATCATGAAGATGTATTCTGCTTATGGATTTAATGAATTTGTGATCTGCTGTGGATATAAACAGCATGTCATTAAAGAATGGTTTGCAGACTATTATCTTCACAACAGCAACATTACCTTTGATTTCACACAGGAAAATAAAATGATTGTGCACAACAATGTGCTGGAGCCATGGAAGGTGACAATTGTAGATACCGGACTGAATACGATGACCGGCGGACGTATCAGACGTGTCCGTGAATATCTTGAAGAAGACACATTTATGATGACGTACGGTGATGGTGTAGCTGATATCAATATAAAAGAACTTCTGGAATATCACAGATTGCACGGAAAGATGGCAACTCTTACGGCAGCACAGCCCGGCGGACGTTTTGGTATTCTCGATATCGAAAATGATGGAACAATCACCAATTTCAGAGAAAAGAAAAAAGAAGACGGTGGCTGGATCAATGCCGGATTTATGGTGCTGGAACCGTCGATCATTGATCTGATCGAGGGTGATGAGACTGTTTTTGAAAAAGGCCCTCTTGTGGAGGCGGCCCGTATGGGACAGTTGAATGCCTATAAGCACAAAGGCTTCTGGCAGTGCATGGATACGCTTCGCGAGAAAAATATGCTGGAAGAGCTCTGGCAGAGCGGAGAGGCACCGTGGAAGATCTGGAAATAAATATATATAAGAGACTGAAGGAGAAATTATGAAATCATACAAAATAGCAGTTGCAGGTACAGGATATGTAGGTTTATCACTTGCGGTTCTGCTTTCACAGCACAATGAAGTACATGCAGTAGACATTATACCGGAGAAGGTTGATCTGATCAACCACCGCAAATCTCCGATACAGGATGATTATATTGAGAAATATCTTGCAGAAAAAGAACTGAATCTTACAGCAACAACAGACGGTGCATCCGCATACAAAGATGCAGATTTTGTTATCATTGCAGCACCGACCAATTATGACAGCCGCAAAAACTTCTTCGATACATCCGCAGTTGAGGCGGTGATCGAGCTGGTAATGTCTGTCAATTCGAATGCGATTATGGTTATCAAATCCACGATTCCGGTTGGATACACCGAGTCTGTACGTAAGAAATATCAGTCTTCCAATATTATTTTCAGCCCGGAATTCCTGAGAGAATCCAAGGCACTTTATGATAACCTTTATCCGTCAAGAATCATCGTCAGCACAGACAAAGACGATGCTCATCTTGTAGAGGCTTCTCATACATTTGCCGCACTTCTCCGGCAGGGCGCAATTAAGGAGGACATTGATACACTGTTTATGGGATTTACAGAGGCTGAGGCAGTGAAGCTTTTTGCCAACACTTATCTGGCACTTCGCGTATCGTACTTTAACGAGCTGGATACTTATGCAGAGATGAAGGGGCTGGATACACAGGCAATCATCAATGGTGTCTGCCTGGATCCTCGAATCGGCAGCCATTACAACAACCCGTCCTTTGGCTACGGCGGATACTGTCTTCCGAAAGATACGAAGCAGCTTCTTGCAAACTATGCAGATGTACCACAGAACATGATGTCTGCAATCGTAGAGAGTAACCGTACACGTAAGGACTTTATTGCAGACCGTGTACTTCATATGGCAGGATATTATGATTATTATAATCGTGGAGATTTCAGCGCAGACTGTGAAAAAGAATGCGTGATCGGTGTTTACAGACTTACCATGAAGAGCAATTCCGACAACTTCCGTCAGAGTTCTATTCAGGGTGTTATGAAGCGTATCAAGGCAAAAGGGGCTACGGTTGTTATTTATGAGCCGACACTGGAAGATGGCAGCACATTTTTCGGAAGCCGTGTAGTGAATGATCTTGCGAAGTTTAAAGAGATGAGCCAGGCAGTCATTGCCAACAGATACGATGCGTGTCTGGACGACATCAAAGATAAAGTTTATACCCGCGATATTTTCAAAAGAGACTAAAGCGGTTTTATGGAGGAAGACTTTTGAGCGGAAAGGCAACGAGCTGCGATTACTGTGCGAATTATGTGTATGATGAGGACAGTGAGAGCTATTATTGTGATGTAAACCTGGATGAGGACGAATACTATCGTTTCATCAGCACAGAATACAAGGAATGTCCGTATTACCGAAACGGAGATGAGTACCGGGTAGTGCGCCATCAGATGTAAGGGAAACGGAGAAAACAAATGATTACAGTAGAGCTGGATAATTTCAGCCTGAAGGAGATCTGCCAGTCCGGACAGTGCTTCCGGATGTACGAAACAGCAGAAAATACCTATGAACTGATCGCTGGCGATAAGTACCTGAAAATGACACAGGAAGGCAGTATCGTAAATTTTTACTGCAGTGACATGGAGTTTATCTGTTACTGGGTGCCATATTTTGACATTGATGCGGATTACGGCAGTTATATAGCAAAAATAAATCACAGAGATACTTATCTGGTGGAAGCCGCTGAGTGTGGGAGCGGCATTCGTATCCTGCAGCAGGATCTGTGGGAAATGATCATCACGTTTCTGATCTCGCAGCAGAATAACATCTCCCGGATCAGAGGCTGTGTGGAGAGACTATGCGAGGCTTACGGAGAGAAAAAAACCTCCGGAGAAAAGGAATATTACGCATTTCCGACACCGGAGCAGCTTGCGGGCGCATCTGAAGAAGATTTACGTAAACTGGGAATGGGATACCGGGCACGTTATATTGCGGAGACGACCCGGAGTATTCTGGACGGAGAGATTTCACTGGAGCGAATCTACCGCTTCCGTTATTACCGCCGTGCGAAGCAGGAACTTATGAAACTGAGCGGCGTGGGGGAAAAGGTAGCAGACTGCATTTGCCTTTTTGCACTGCATCATATGGATGCATTTCCGGTTGATACCCATATTCGGCAGGTGCTTGATGAGCATTACAGGAGAGGTTTTCCGAATCGTCGGTATCATGGCGTGCGAGGTATCATGCAGCAGTATATTTTTTATTATGAGCTGAATAAAAACTGAAAAATAATGACATACAGAGATCTGTTTCATTCCCTGGCAGAGGGAACGGCAGATCTCTTTTTTTGCGCACAATCTGCATATGAAAACAGCAGGAAAATATATGAAGAAAAAGTTAAATAAATACAACAAGTGTATTTCGTACTGTTTTTATATGAAAAATATTATCAATAACAAAATTATTGAGAAAAAAAGTCGGTTTTGAGTTAGAAAAACCTAACGAAAATATGGACACGAAATTTTTTTTATGATATAAAAATATAGGTTAGAAGAAACTAACGGAAAAGAAAGAGGAGGAAGAAGATGGCTAATAAAAATTTGTTAAAAAAAATTGCACCGGTTATCCTCAGTGCGACAGTAGTGATGACTGGTATGCCGTCTGCAGCTTTTGCAGCAGAATTTTCTGACGAAGAAGTACTTCTGGATGGAAGCGCAGAAGATGAAGAAGCAGATGTGGAAATAGCAGATACAGAAGCAGATGTGGCAGAAGATGAGGCAGATACAGATATTGCGATCGCAGATGCAGACGAAAATGCAGACGATGCAGAAACAGCAGAAGAGGAACTTTTCGATGCAGAAGATGTTTTTGGCACAGAAGGCGAGACAGAAGCTTTTGCAGAAGATGGTAATGCTGTTGAAAGCAGGTTTGTATATGGTACAGCAAACATTCCGTATGCCGATTTCTTTTATGGTGAAATGAATGATGTGCAGCAGAATGCAGAAATACAGCTGGATGCAGCAGACCCGGTTACGGCAGCCGGATATCGTGAAGATGGTATGTACGATGCGGTTACAAGCTGTACAAACGTTAAATCTAAAAGGTATGAGACTTCTTACTATACAGAAAACACAGAAAACGGAAGTGTGACTCTGGAAGGTATCAAGAATGTAAATATTGCAGTTCCGACAAGTCTTTATAATGAGGCACAGACAGCAATTAAAGAGGGCAAAAACTGCTCCAACCAGCTCCTTTCTATTATCGGAAGTCTTAAGAATGTAAGTGAAACTGCTCCGGAATCAGGCGAATATAAAGTTCTGAACGGTGACGGAACACTTACTGCAATGAAGACAAAGACAAAAGAACTTAAGTTCAATTCTTCCATTTCAACATCATCTGCATGGGGGGATTATGAGGTCATCGTAGAGTTCGGAGATGAAAATCCAGATCAGCCAACAACTGCAAACATGATGGGTGCTATTTTTGAAACATCCGATGGTGAAAAATATGCAATGGAGCATTCACAGAACCTGTGGCTTAGAACCGGCGAAATTGCATTTGCAGTAAAAGATGGCTTTGTGGAGCCACATAAAAACACAATTGATGCAAAACGCAGCCAGGGACTGGAAGGAAAGACAATTACAAAGATCACTTATCTTGTAAAAGATGGTGCGGATATTGTTATTCCGACAAATCTTCTCTGCAAATACAAACTTGCAGACGGTCAGGGAATCACCGGACCGGAAGAAAAGGTTGTATATCAGAGAGGATATGGAAGAACTAATGTCCAGATGACATATCAAGTTCCGGAGACTTCCAGTTATAAACTTTCTTCTGTAAAATACGACGGCAATGAGCTTGAACAGGGAGCTTATGCAGGATATACATACGATGAAGACAAAAGGATACTGACGGTAAATGGTGATACATGGAGTAATAGCACGACCGGAGTAGGAACTTATACTCTTACTTTTACAGATCAGTCAGATGCGCCATATGAAGATATTACAGTCCAGGTCGTATTAAGTGCTGACGAAACAAAAGTTCAGTTTGCCATTCAGGACAATAAGCTGGTAAAAATTGATCCGAATGGAGACACTATATACGAAGCAAAAGATTACATCAAAAACATCACTTCTATTAAAATCGACGGACAGGCACTGGGTGGAAAAAAAGCAAACATCAGTGAAATTGCCAAAACAGTTTTTAATGAGAATACAGGTGCAGTCAACTTTGATGCAAAGGTTAATAATACGGCAGTATTTGCAAAAGGTGATGGCGGAAGCTACAATGTAGAGCTGACATCATCCGGATTTAATGATGTTACAGGTACCGTTACACAGGATTCCGGTGAATACAAATACGTATACGCAGGACTTACATGGGAACAGTACTGGGCATCTGAAGGTGTATACGAAGCAACAAATACTTCAGCTTCTGAGGACAAAGACAGACGTGGTGAAAGCGATATGGGCGGTTTTGATGCTGTCACAAGAGCAACTGCAAACCATGGTCTCCACAGAGGAAGTTTCCAGACAATGGCAACTGTTTACGATGCGAACGGAAAGACCTATGCACTTGCCGGATGGAAAGACAAAACAACAATGATTCTTACAGACGGAAGCACTGTTTCCTGCAGCAAAGGAAAAATAAACGGTATAGATGTCACTGAGTATAAAGTAACTGGCCTGAAATATATTCCGGTAAAAGTAAAAACAGCAGATTATGATGCATTCAAGAAGGCATTTAAAGTAGTAGAAAACGGCGAAAAACTGTTTGGTGGTTATGCTGAAAATAACCTTAGTGCTTATGAAGAAACAGCAGAAGTCAATGCAAATACCAACGGACTTAAGACAGCAACAAAGGACGGAGATACCTTTACATTCAGCGCAAGAGCAAACGGAACAACTTCCGGCCTTAAGGGAGAAGCGCTGAAAACAGCAGATGGCATTACGACTAAAATGAAGCCGGGAAGCGGTAGCTACGGTGAATTCCTCCGTGTAGACCTTACAGGCAACTATGGCGGTCTCGGTGGTGCAATGCAGGCTGTAAAATGGACATATTATGGTGATGACGATACATACAGCAATGCACTTCAGAGCTATGGTACAAAATTTGCGGCAGACAACTGGATGCACAAATTCCACGGTATTCAGCTTGGCCTGACAGATTCTGTACGTTGCAAACTTCCGGTAGATACTGACGGAACAGGATACTGGGAAGTAACCGTTTACGGTCTGGGATACAGCGATTATACATTTAGGTTCCAGGCAACAGACGAAAATATTGCAAAACCGGCAGGCGATGCAGATTCCACACCACTAAAAAATATTATTGCGGAAGCAAAAGCACTTAAAGAGGCAGACTACACACCGGACAGCTGGGATACTCTTGTAAACGAGCTGGAAGAATGCGAAGACATGCTGGCTAATATCGCAAACCAGACCCAGTATGGAATTGAAGAGCAGATCGGTCACTTAAGAGAGGCAATCGACAGCCTTGTAAAGGCAGAATTCAAATTGAATAAGACATCAGCAACACTTTACAGTGGTGCAGCCGTTACTCTGAGCGCGACAACAAATCTGACAGGTGATATTACATGGAAATCCAGTGATGCAAAAGTGGCAACAGTAGATGCAAAAGGTAATGTAAAAGCTGTAAATGCAGGAACTGCAACCATCACTGCAACACTTGGAAAAGTTTCTGCAACATTCACTGTAACGGTTAAGAACCCGTTGATTACAGCAAAAGCAGACAGTTCAGTTATCTACACAAAATCAAAAACTACTACAAAGATTAATGTTGTGAAAGACGGGGTAACCGGAAATGCGACATTCAGATCCAGTAACACAAAGGTAGCAACTGTAAGTGCAAATGGTACTGTAAAAGCGAAAAAAGCCGGAAAAGTAAATATTACAGTTCAGGTTGGAAACTACAAGCAGGTTGTTAAGATCACAGTTAAGAAACCAACTATGAAACTTGTAAAATCTTCTGCAAAACTGAAAAAAGGCAAGAAGGTTACAATTAAAGTAAAAGCAGCACCGGTTTCTAAAGTAACATTCAAGAGCAGCAATAAAAAAGTTGCAACAGTCAGCAGCAAGGGCGTTGTAAAAGCAAAGAAAAAAGGTACTGCAACAATTACAGTAAAATGCAATGGAATTACAAAGAAATTCAAAGTAACTGTAAAGTAAGATAACCGATAGTTAACAATAACAAAGACGGGGGTTGTTTCCGGACAGCCCCTGCCTTTGTATGTTAAAAAGACAGGGAGAAAGCAAGAATAAAAAGGACGGAAAAATTATGCATGATAAAAAAAATCTGCTCAAACTCCTTCCGGCAGCGGCGGTGATCGCGGCAGTGGCAGTTACGGCGGTACAGGGAAAGGCAACCGACGGGATTCAGAAAGAGCCGGAAAATACGGAAGTACGGGATGCCGGAGAACTGTCAGGATTGTTGAAAACAGCATATTTTGATGAGGATACTTCAGCTGACAGCGGTACAAAAGAAATCGCAAAAGCCAAAAAGAAAAAAGCCAAAAAGAGCGGCATCAAAAAGGGAACGGCGAAAGCGCTGCCGGATGAATCAAAAAAAACGTCCGCAGAAGGTCAGGGAAGCACAACCACCCCTGTCGCAGATGTCCCAAAAGATGGATATAAGGATGGTACTTATCAGGGAAGCGGAACCGGCTTTGGCGGTACAGTCACAGTACAGGTTACAGTTTCCGGGGGAAAGATCACAGCAATAGACATAGTGGACGCATCAGGAGAGACCCCATCCTATTTCTCAGCTGCAAAAGGTGTCATTGGCAAAATGCTGGCAGGGCAGACTCCAAATGTAGATGCGGTCAGCGGCGCCACGTATTCCTCGAACGGTATCATTCAGGCTGTTCAGAATGCACTTTCAAAGGCTGGAGGAAAGGAAACACAGCCTGTGAAAAAAACAAAGAAGAAAAAAACGACTCCGACTCCGACAGTGACCCCAACAGTAAAGCCACGCCCGACACAGGCTGCTTCCGGTGATGAGACTGCTGAGGTGAAGTACAAGGATGGAACATATACAGGCAAAGCACGTGGATATTCAGGATTTGTGACGATTTCACTGACTATTAAAGATGGAGTGATTACAGAAGTAAGCAATACAAATACCGACACAAAATCCTTTTTCAGAAAAGCATGGAAGGTTCTGCAGCCTGCGATTCTGGAACATCAGTCTGCTGACGGAATAGATGCTGTCAGTGGAGCAACATTTTCGTCAAACGGGATTATCGGAGCAGCACAAAATGCAATAGAAGCTGCGAAGATTACAGTAAAGCCAACAGCAACTCCGACACCGGCACCGGAGGCTACAGTAACCCCGACGGCCGCACCTGAAGCAACCCCGACACCGAGTCCTGTCCCGACAGCACCCCCGACGGCCACACCAACCCCTGCCCCGGAGGAGAACCCGACAGCAACTCCGACACCGACAGCTGCACCAACAGAGACTCCAGACGGAAAATACATAGACGGAACCTATACTGGAAGTGGAGAAGGGAATTATGGCCCGGGCAGTGTAACAGTAACAGTGACTGTTGCAGGAGGGCAGATCGTATCGGCATCGTATTCCACAGAGGATGATGAAGATTATTTTACAGATGCATGGAATGGGATTTATGGTCAGATCATGGGAAAACAGACGGCTGAAGGCATTGATGCAGTAAATGGATCCACGTATTCTTCGCATGGAATTATACAGGCATTTCAAAATGCCATCAGTCAGGCAAAACGGCAGTAAGTTGTTATATTTTAAGCGCAAAAGGAGAAAATGGAATGAAATACCAGAGTTTTTGTATGAGAGTTTTGTGTCTTCTATTGATTCTGGCGGCTGTAATAGGCTATAATTCTATGCAGAAAAAAGATACACAGGAACAGGAAACTCAGGAGATCACACAGTTAAAGAAACGTGTGGACACACTTGAAGAACAGCAGAAAGAAATGCTTGCTGCTCTCGAAGAAGCAGCTAAAAATCAGGAAACTGCAAAAGCACAGGCGAAGACAGATGCAAAGGATAATGCAACAAAAGAAGACGCGGCAGACAGTGAAGATGCAGAAAGTACGGATGATTCTGAAAACTTTTACAAAGACGGTACTTATACCGGATCTGCACAGGGATTCGGCGGTGCGATCGAGGTTCAGGTAACACTGAAAGATGATGAGATCACTGATATTCAGGTGACAAGTGCATCAGGGGAAGATTCTGCATATCTTTCTCAGGCACAGAGTGTGATAAGCTCGATCATATCTGCACAGAGTACAGATGTGGATACTGTATCAGGCGCTACATTCAGTTCAACCGGTATTATCAACGCTGTTATTGATGCCATTGGAAAGGCGGAAAACGAATGAAAAAGAGGCAGAGAAAGGTCCGGCTGATCCGGGCTGCGATACAGCTTGTGTTTTTCATTTTTTATCCGGCACTTTTTTCCACGGCATTTGCAGGAATAAAATCTATTTTTCAGGCACTTGCCGCACACCAGCCGATCACATGGAACTCTTTTCTTGATGTGACGGGAGTCCTTTTGGTGATCACGATTTTGTTTGGACGTCATTTCTGCGGTTATGCCTGCGCGTTTGGTTCACTTGGTGATGCCATGTATGAGCTGACACTTTTTATCCGGCAGAAGATTTTTCATAAAAAAGGCCGCCATGGTTATCCGGAAAAAATAGTGAGAGTGCTTCAGAAAGTAAAATACATTCTTCTGGCTTTTTTGCTGCTGTCCATACTGACCGGGTGGTATGCAAATCTTCAGGGCATGAGTCCGTGGGATGTTTTTTCCATGCTGACCGCAGGAAAACTTCCGAATGCTTCCTATAAGATCGGAATTGCGTTACTTATTTTGATTCTGATCGGGATGTGCACGCAGGAGCGTTTTTTCTGCCAGTTTCTTTGTCCGATGGGAGCCGTTTTTGCAATGATGCCAATACTGCCAACGGCACTGTTTCACAGAAACCGTGAAAAATGCCCGGCGAAATGCGGACTTTGTAAAAAACGCTGCCCGGCACATCTGGAGATCGACGGGGATACCTCTCTTTCGGGAGAATGTATCTGCTGTCATGCCTGTGAAGTGACCTGTCCACGTAAAAATATACAGATTGGACCGGTAAAGGTCCGGGAAACGGAGAAAAATGAGAAATAAAAAGAAGTTTGCGACCAGTCTGCTCTGTGGAATGAGTAGTTTTATGCTGGCTGCGGTGCCGGTAATGGCAGATGCAGAGGTACAGAAATATACAAATACAGATTTTGCGATGGATACTGTTGTTTCAGAGACTTTGTATACAACAGGGGAGGATCTGAATACGACGATCGGTGATAAGCTCCGGGAGATTGAGACGGGTCTGCTTTCATGGACGGATGAGGATTCGCAGATCGCGAAGCTGAATGCAGCGTCCGGCGAGGCGGTAGAAGTGTCGGATGAGCTTGCCGGCTATCTGGAGAAAATTTTTCAGCTTGCGCAGGATTCGGACGGGGCATTTGACCCGACAATCGGTAAGATCATACGTCTCTGGGATATTGCCGGAGAAAATCCGCATGTGCCGGAACAGTCAGAACTGGATGAACTTCTGAAAGATGTCGGTTATGGCAAAGTTTCCCTGGATGGAGATAAAGTGACACTGGAAAAAGGTGCAACACTTGACCTCGGTGCAACCGGAAAGGGAATCGGGTGTGATGTGGTTTCGGACTTTCTGAAAACACAGACGGATGTGTCAGGAATGATTCTGAATCTCGGCGGCAGCAGTGTAATGGCTTATGGTGAGAAACCGGATGGTTCCGACTGGAAAGTAGCGCTCACTGATCCGCGTGATCCGGAGGGGGACTATCTCGGTGCAATCACATTGAATGAAGGTGAATTTCTTTCAACCTCCGGAGACTATGAGAAATATTTCATAGAAGACGGGAAACGCTATCATCACATCCTCGATCCGAAGACCGGATATCCGGTGTGGAACGGTCTGGATTCTGTCACAGTCATCTGTGACAGCGGACTTTTTGCGGACGGACTTTCTACCGCATGCTTTGTACTGGGAATGGATGATGCATTGAAACTTCTGGAAAAATATAATGCAGATGCAGTGTTCGTGGATGAGGATAAGAATATTTACCTGACTTCCGGGATGAAAGAACGCTTTGAATTGATGAAGAATACCTATACAGTTAAGGAGTTGCAGTAATTCAAAAAGAAATGCAGAGTATTGATTGTGGATATCAGTACTCTGCATTTTTGGTATTGTTTAGAAGTGGATACGTTTCAGTACCTCGCTTGTCAGCGTTCCGATGAGAAGTCCGGTAATGACACCGGAGATCAGAAGTGCCGGTGCATAGTAGATCAGTCCGGAAGTCATCGTGATAAGACCTGCGATGATGAGCTGACCGATGTTGTGGGAAACACCTCCTGCAACACTGATGCCGAGGATGCTGAATCCGGATTTTTTCTTCATGAAAGTCATAACTGCGAGGCTGAGTGCAGCGCCCGCGAGGCTGTAGAGAATGCTGAACAGGTTTCCAAACATAAATCCGATTACGATGATGCGGACAATGGAAACAAGCGCAGCTTCTTTCCAGGTATATTTTTCGAGAATGAAGAGGACTGCCAGATTGGCGAGACCGAGCTTCATTCCGGGAATTCCGGCAAAGAACGGAATCAGTGATTCCACGTAGCCGAAAATAATCGCAACTGCGGCAAAAAGGCCGAGATATGAAAGCTTTTTCTGATTCATATGTGACATCCTTTATTAGTAGACTGGCTGTAACTGACCGGCAGAACCACGATTATGATCTGGTGGTCGGTTACAGGTATTTATATTCAGACAACAGTATCAAACTCAGGGGAATCATCTTCAGAGGCTTCCCCCTTTTCCCCCTCTATAACAACCTTATTTGGCAGGCAGACGATCGTGCCGCCGGTGCTGTCGACCGCTTTTTGTTTCATACAGAGATGATCCGGACAGTTGGCATCTGTCATGTGGATCTCTCCATTTTTTATTTCACATACATTTGTATCGTTGATCCGGATTACCTGATCCTTTGCAAGGGAATAAGTACCATATACTTCTCCGTTTACGGTGATACGTACGCTTCCGTAATGTCCGCGACGGACAAAGTACATGCCGCCCCAGAGGATCAGGGCAAAAATAACGATGCCGATGATGAAAATCAGTTCTTTTTTCTTCAAATAAAAACTCCTCAGCTTTCAAATAATATGATGCTGTTTTATAAGAAACGGCAAATGATTCGATGATTATCATAGCATATTGAAAGTAGGTTGACAAGGATGAGTTAGATATAACAAACAGAAAGAGAAGTTTTTATGACAGATAATGGGGTGGACACATTTTATTTAAGAAATATTCATTGTTTTATACGGTGGAAAGTGGTAAAATAGTAGGGATTTCTTAAATAGAGTAAATACGGATGATTTCGTATATAAAAGTGATCAGAATAAATATAGAAACAGGAGTTTGATATGAATTTATTTCAAAAAGTATTCGGAACACGAAGCGAGCATGAAGTAAAGCGTATTATGCCGCTTGTAGAGAAGACAGAATCTCTTCGTCCGGAAATGCAGAAATTAACAGATGAACAGCTGAGAGACAAGACCAGAGAATTCAAGAAACGTCTGAGCGAGGGCGAGACACTGGATGATCTTCTTCCGGAAGCTTTTGCCGTAGTACGTGAAGGCGCTAAGCGAGTTCTTGGCATGGAGCATTACCGTGTACAGATCATTGGTGGTGTTATCCTGCATCAGGGACGTATCGCTGAAATGAAGACCGGTGAAGGTAAGACACTCGTTTCCACACTTCCAGCATATCTGAATGCACTGGAAGGCAAGGGTGTTCACATCGTTACCGTCAATGACTATCTGGCAAAACGAGATGCTGAGTGGATGGGTAAGGTTCATGAATTTCTTGGACTGACGGTTGGGGTTGTACTCAACGACATGGAACCGGAAGAGCGCCGTGAAGCATATGGATGTGATATTACTTATGTAACCAACAACGAACTGGGATTTGATTACCTTCGTGATAACATGGTTATTTATAAAGAACAGCTGGTACAGAGAGATCTGCACTACTGTATCATCGATGAGATCGACTCCGTCCTGATCGACGAGGCACGTACACCTCTGATCATTTCCGGACAGAGTGGCAAATCCACGAAGCTTTATGAAGTATGCGATATCCTTGCACAGCAGCTTGAGCGTGGTGAAGCGAGCCATGAGATGACCAAGATGGCTGCCATCATGGGTGAAGAAGTTGTCGAGACTGGTGATTTCGTTGTAAATGAAAAAGACAAGATTGTCAACCTTACCGAACAGGGTGTCAAGAAGGTTGAGAAATTCTTTAATATCGAGAACCTTGCTGATCCGGAAAACCTTGAGATCCAGCACAACATCACATTGGCACTTCGTGCACACAATCTGATGCACAAAGACCAGGATTACGTTGTAAAAGATGATGAGATCCTGATCGTTGATGAATTTACCGGACGTATCATGCCGGGACGTCGTTACTCTGACGGACTTCATC
>OLRT01001964.1_pt1 | contig 13527 bp, 13 predicted proteins | sample 1672021 | NCBI WGS metagenome assembly OLRT01 (sample SAMEA3136637, study PRJEB25190) | human gut metagenome | reverse complement strand
CTGCAAATGTGGAAAATGACTGATACGGAGAATCGCCGTAGCTTGTCGGACCAAGCGGCAGAATCTGCCAGTAACTCTGTCCTGCTTCTTTCAGCGCATCCACAAACTCATATGCTTTTTTGTCAAAGCATCCGATTCCATATTTTGACGGCAGACTGCTGACCGGAAGCAGCACACCGCATTTTCTTTTCTTTGCCATTCTCATTCCTCCCATATGTTTTTTGTAAACGAGGAAAACCAGGCGATGTTTCACGCCCGGTAATCCTGCATTATCCGTTATAGTTATTTTGTCATATCGGAAGGTAAATCGTCAATATTCATAATCGAGAGTTTATGTTAAATTTTGAAGATTTCCTCTTAATCCAGATGAAAAACAGGATGAAGATCCTTGCATACCGGACTGTTATCCGGATTAGTTTCCATAATATCTGCCATGAAATCCCACCATTTCCGGTTGATGGCGGTGTCAGCTCCTTTGGCCCAGCGCTCCTCATCCTCGATCTCGATGTAGCCGAAAAGAGTCAGCGTTTCTTTGTCCAAAAAGATGGTGTAATTCTTTCCGCCATATTCATGGATCATGTCCTTCATCTCCGGCCAGAGCTGATTGTGACGCTTCTCGTACTCGGCCTCCTGGCCCTCATACAGTTTCATTTTAAATCCTTTAATCATTGTAAAACCCTCCTTGAACATCTCATTCTTATCCCTGGTAACTCTCCGGATATTCAAATTATACCTGTTCTTTTTTTCCTTTACAATCCTTTTTTCATCAGTAAATCGCATAGGGAATATTCATAAGCTCCGCAATCTTGGAAAACAGGCCTGCATTGTGCCCCACAGACAGAGCCAGGTGATGGGTCGGCGCTTCCACGTTTTCCATGGTAAACGCCCATGCCGCTGTAATAACCACCCAGGAAACCAAATCTTGCCCAGGTTAAATTCCGTTTTACCGCAGCTGCTCTGCACCACTCTTCGATCTCTTTCCAGACCCTGATTGCTTCGGGTCGCTCCGCTGCCACCTCATCCGCTTTTGCAAAAGCCGGAGTCTTATCAAGCCCCAGAAGGCCATTTACTGCCTTGAATGAAATCCCTGCCCGGTTAAAAGCGTTGGAAATTCTCTTCTTTTTTAAACTCATCCATGCTTTCAAATTTCTCCCCAAAGGCTTTGTTAATGGGGCCAAGATACTGTTTTCTACTGTTTTTCTGATAACAGTACATTCTGCTTGTTTTATTTAAAATAATAATCATATTCTTTATAAAAGTCAATTTATTATTATGATTCTGCAAATTATTTCCAAAATTATTTATTGATACAGTCAAAAAAACACCGCCTCCAGGCATTCCCCCAGGGCGGTGCAGATTTTTACCGTTTTAGATAAAATACTCAATCGTATGCTCGCTCGTCAGCATAGCTTTGTTGTTGAAGAGGAGCACGGCTTCCCTAAGCTTCCAAGGCCCGAAGGCGTAAAAGGTCAGGGTTTCTTTGTTGAAATAGGATTCCGGGACCTTGCGGTTATAGGTGAAGGGGTAGGTGTTATCCAGTTCAACCCCCGGGCAGTCTTCCGTCAGCTCCTCCTCGTAGTAAGGGTCGAAAACCAGAATCTTATCCTCCTCAATACCGGTGAGCAGTACATAATGCTCCACCTCGTAGTAGAGGCGGACGACAGCCACGCCGCCCCGATGAAGAGCATCGTTGATCTGGCTCTCCGGTCCCATGTATACGCTTTTTCCGGAAAGATAACGGCTGGAAACAGGCAGCTTTGACACCTTGCCAAAGCCATTCAGCCAGTTGCTGAGAAACATCATGGCAGCCCGGGAGGTACCGTTTCCGCCCGGCCGCCCTTCCTCATTATAGCAGTCCAGACAGTAAATCATAATATTTCGTACGATCTCCGCGGGAAGATCCTCTCTTTGAAAGAGATAGCTCATCGCATTTAAAACGGTCGTGGGACCGCAGTCAAATTCTGACACCTGATAATGAAGCGGAATTTTCATCCTATGCCCCTCCTTATTCTCCCAAAATCAGCTCTTCTACAAGAGCCGCGCCCTTCTCCAGATCTTCCACTGTGGTATATTCCCTCGTGGAATGGGGCTGATACATGCCGCAGGAAAGCACGATTCCGCGGATTCCATGCTCCGCGAAGGTGTTGCAGTCGCTGCCGCCGAAGGTCTCCGTCAGTTCCCCGGAAAGACCCAGTTTTTTCGCCGCCCGGTGGAAATTTTTCACGGAAGCCTCCTCTTCCCCGGTGTGATAGGCCACCAGATTGATGGAAACCTCGTCCTCCAGAGAGCCGCCTGATTTTTCCGCTTCCTCCCGGAATACCCGGCGGACCGCCTCCATATAGGAGAGGGCTTTTTCGTGGCTGTAGCTTCGGATCTCGCCCTCCACGATGCAGCTCTCCGGCACGATATTCGTGGCGGTACCGCCGCGGATCAGGCCAATATTCAGTGTAGTGTCCTCCTCCACATGCCCCTGGGGAAGGCGGGCAATTGCAAGGGCCGCCGCCGTCACCGCATGGATGCCCTTTTCCGGCTCAAAACCCGCGTGGGCTGCCTTTCCATGAATTGTGAGCACAAAGGAAATGAGGGACGGAGCCTGAACGGCCGCGCTTCCCACCGGACCGGAGAGATCCAGCACATAGGCCTCTTTGGAACGGATCTTTGAAAAGTCAAAAACCCGCGTGCCTTTTGTATACACTTCCTCCGCAATGGGAAAAAGGACCTCAATATCCCGGTGAGGCTTTCCGGATGAAAGCACCCGGCGGATGCCGCCCAGGATCTCCGTAAGACCTGCCGCATCGTCTGCACCCAGCACCGTCGTTCCATCGGATGTGATCCTGCCATCTTCCTGAAAAACTGCTTTTTTTCCGATTCCCGGCTCCACCGTATCCATGTGGGCGGAAAAAAGAACGGGCTCCCCGGAAAGAGAGCCCTTCAGAAATCCGTATACATTTCCTGCATTGCCGCCGTAATGGCTTCCTGCGTCATCCTCTTCTGTTTCAAATCCCAAAGCTCTCAGTTTTTCTTTCAGAAGATCGGCCATCCGGCGTTCGCCGAAGCTTACGGAGTCAATCTCCGTAAACCCGGCAAACTCTTCTAAAAGCTCGTTTCTCACTGTCCGCAGGCTGCCTTGAACTCTGTCCAGTTCTTGTTGTAGGCCTCGTCAGCCTCTGCGGATACGTTCTGGATGATCTCACCCTTGGTAACAGAATCCGGAACCACCAGATCCGGATTTACCAGGTCATCTGCTGTCTTGACGGTGTTGTAGTAGCCGATATAATCCATGCATTTCGCTGCATTTTCCGGCTCCAGGATATAGTTCAGGAACTCGTTGGCTGCTGCCTTGTTCGGAGCCTCAGAGGGAATGAAAGCGCCCATGATACCGAAGCCCAGGCCCTCTTCCGGGTAAACGACCTTGAGGTCCGGATTCTCAGCCAGAACCTGAGTTACCTGTGATGTATACAGGAAAGCCACAGAAGCCTCTCCGTTCAGAAGAGAATTCTGGGTGTTGTCATCCTGGATCAGACGGATATTCGGAGCCAGCTCCAGAAGTTTCTGTCCGGCCTCTTCGATCACGCTCACATCCTCCTCATTCATGGATTTTCCCATGGAAAGAAGGGTGATTCCATTGATAACGCGGTAGTTTGCGGTGATGGCTACCTGGTCTTTGAGCTCCTCGTTCCAGAGGTCAGAGTAGCCTTTGATCTCGAAATCCACCAGATCCGGATCGTAAACGATCAGCGGAATGCCGGCGCCGTAGGGAACGGTGTATTTGTCATCCGGATCGTAGAACTGTCCCTGATAAAGAGGATTGATATTTCCAAAGTTGGTGATGGTATCTTTGTCCAGCTCGCTCACAAGACCTTCGCTGACTGCCTGCTCGATGATGTAGTCATCTGCAACGATCACGTCGTAGTCGCCGCCCTTTGCCTGAGAAAGCTTCTCCAGCATGGTCTCATCGGTGTCAAAGTTGGAATAGACAACCTTAATACCAGTCTCTTCGGTAAAGCCGTCCAGCACTTCCTGCGGGAACATATTTTCCCAGGTGAAAAGCACCAGCTCGTCGTCATCTGCCATAGCGGTCACTCCGAAGACAGAAAGGGCTGTCATGGCGGTCAGCATTGCTGCGATCATTCTTTTTTTCATTTGATTTCCTCCTCATTCTCGACTTATTTATCTTGAACCTCTGCTCTTTTTCTGAAAGAGAGAGGAAACAAGCTCCACCAGGATCACAACCGTCAGGATCACCGTACAAAGGGCGTTGATCTCCGGCGTCACACCGGTTTTCAGCTGTGTATACACTTTGATGGGCAGGGTTGACAGCTTCGGTCCGTTTACAAAAATACTGATAACCACGTCATCGAAGGACATGGCAAAGGCCAGCACACAGCCGGATAGAACCGCCGGCATGATGAGCGGCAGGGTGATATCCCAGAAGATTCTTCTCGGGGAAGCGCCAAGGTCCATGGCCGCCTCCTCCAGCGATTTATCGATGCCCACCAGCCGGGCTTTCACCATCATGTATACATAGGGTATACAAAATGCAGAGTGGGCCAGAACCAGGGTCAGCATACCAAAAGGCAGGTTCAGCAGGGAGAAAAACGCCATGAACACCATTCCGAGGATGATCTCCGGCACCATGATCGGCGCTGTGGAAAGGTACTCCATCATTCCCTTGCTCTTATAATTGACTCTCGCCATTCCGATGGCTCCCAGAGTGCCGATGACAGCGGCCACCAGGCAGCTCACGCCTCCCAGGATCAGACTGTTTTTCAGCGCTTCGATCAGGGCCGCATCGTGGAAAAGCTCCTGATACCAGCTTAAGGTAAAGCCCTTCCAGGAAACCGTCAGCTTGGAATCGTTAAAGGAAAAGATCACCACCATGATCAGCGGCAGGTAGGTGATGGCCATCACCAGCCCCAGATACAGATGTGAAAACTTAAATTTTTTCTTTTTCATCAGAACAGTCCCTCCAGATCTTTCACATGGGTGATCTTCCGGTAGAAGAAGATCATGAGGCTGGTCAGAATCGTCAGGATCACGGCCAGAGCCGCCGCGAAGGGCCAGTTGCTTCCGCGGGTCAGCTGATCCTGGATCAGGCTTCCCACCAGGACGATCTTATTTCCACCCAGAATATCTGCGATGAAGAAAAGGCCCATGGAGGGAATAAAGGTCAGGATCACACCGGAGAGCAGACCCGGCAGGGTCAGCTTCAGAGTCACAGTGAAAAACGCCTTAAAAGGAGAAGCGCCAAGATCTCTCGCCGCCTCCACCAGAGCCCAGTCCATTTTTTCCACGCTGGAATAAACGGCCAGAATCATAAACGGAAGGAGGGCATAGATCATGCCGATCAGCACCGCCGGATAACTGTACAGGAGTTTCAGCGGTTTGTCGATGAGGCCAAGCGCTTTTAAGACGCCGTTCAGAATTCCTTTTACCTGCAGAATGATGATCCAGCCGTAGAGGCGGATCAGGGAGCTGGTCCAGAAAGGCACCATAATGAGAAACATCATGCGTTTTTTGCCTTTCTCGGAAAGCTTCGCCATAAAATATCCGAAGGGATAACCGATGAGCGTCACGAGGATCGTCGTCGCAAAGGCCAGCTCAAAAGACTGGACAAAGCATTGGAGGTAAACCGGATCTGTCATTTTCCGGTAATTATCCAACGTAAAGATCCAGCGGAAACCGTAGCCGTCGCCATTATTTGTGGCAAAGCTCACGGCCACCATGTAGATCATGGGACCCAGCACAAAAAGCAGGGTAAAAAGGTACAGCGGCGTGATGAGAAGCCACCATCTGTTTTTCTTCTTCATCCCTTACGCCTCCATGTCCACGAAAACCGCGTTTTTCGGCTCCCATTCGAGGTAGACCTGATCTCCGGTATCGTAGTCGAAGTTGATGCCGTGGCGGCTCACCACTACTTCTTCCCCGTCATGAAGCTTCACAACAATACGGAGCATGCCTCCGACAAAAGTTTTCTCCACAATGGTTCCCGTAAGACCGTAGGCACTCTTCGGCTCTTTCCAGACGCTGATCTGCTCGCTGCGGACAGCCAGCGTCTCGGTGGAACCTTCGGAGACAGAAAAATGCTCTTTGTCGCAGACCATCGTACCGGAACTGTTCCGAAGCACTACGGTATCGCCGGAGATTTTCTCCACGGTTCCTTTCAGGACGTTGGCGGAACCTACAAAGGAAGCCACATAGCTGGTCTTCGGATGATCGTAAACCTCTGAGGGACTTCCGATCTGCTCAAACCTGCCATCCCGCATGACCACAATCGTGTCGGACATGTTGATGGCCTCCTCCTGGTCGTGGGTGATATAGATAAAGGTGATGCCCAGCTTTTTCTGCAGCCGTTTCAGCTCATGCTGCATCTGGCGGCGAAGCTGCAGGTCCAGAGCGCCCAAAGGTTCATCGAGAAGCAGGACCTTCGGGTTGTTGATGAGGGCTCTTGCGATGGCCACACGCTGTTTCTGTCCGCCGCTCATCTCGGAGGGCATTCGTTTCTCAAAGCCTGCAAGCTGTACCAGCTCCAGCATCTCGCTGACGCACTTTTTGATCTCCGCCTTTCCTACCTTCTTGATCTTCAGACCGTAACCCATGTTATCTGCCACATTCATATGGGGAAACAGGGCATAATTCTGAAAAACCGTATTGACGTTCCGCTTCTCGGGACCGTCGTTTTTCACGTCTTTTCCCTCCAGGAGCACCTCTCCTTCATCCGGAGTTTCAAGGCCTGCAATGATACGGAGCGTTGTGGTCTTGCCGCAGCCTGAGGACCCTAAAAGGGTGAGAAATTCTCCCGCTCTCACGGAAAGATTGATGCCTTTCAATACGGCTACGTCGCCGAAAGTTTTCTTTATGTTTTTCAGTTCCAGTACCACTGGCTTTTCTCTGTAGCTTTCTTCTTCCATTTTCTTCCTTCCCGAAAAAAATCCATCCTGCGGACGGATTTTCCTACTGATTTAGTGGGTATTCTATCATCTGTATTTTCCAGTGTCAAGATTCTTTCTATTGAAATATACTATCAATAGCTATAGGAAAAAACTTTCCCTGGAGTTCGCTCCAGACACAGAAAAATCCCTGCCAGCGCCGGAAACGCTGACAGAGACTTCGTTGTCCCGAACGTAATTAGTTCGGAGGTATTATATCCTATTTATTTCGTAATGTAAAGATGCCAGGGGCAAAAGATCAAAAAGCCGTTCATGCTTGCATGATAAGGCTTTTGAACTTGGAATCCGAAGCGGAGCGGAGACCTTGTGGGAGCTGCTTTGCAGCAGAGCAATTCATAGGCATCAGCATTACTTCGTTAAAAGATCTTTATGATACTGTAAAGTGTACAGCTGGTAATAGCTTCCATGAGCCGCCAGAAGTTCCTGGTGGTTTCCCTGCTCCAGAATCTTTCCTTTGGAGAGCACAATGATATTGTCCGCGTGCTGAATCGTGGAGAGACGGTGAGCCACGATGAGCATCGTTCCGATGTTTCTCATCTTCTCCAGGGAATCCTGAATCAGAAGCTCGGTCTCCGTGTCGATGTTGGCCGTGGCCTCGTCGAGGATCATGACCTCCGGCTCATGGATGATCGTCCGGGCAAAGGAAAGAAGCTGCCGCTGGCCGGCGGAGAAATTGTTTCCTCTCTCCCGCACTTCCTCATCCAGCCCGTTTTCCAGCCGGTTGATAAAATGATCCGCATTGACGTAACGGCAGACCTCCTGGATCCGCTCATCGGAAATACCCTCCTCCCGAAGGAGAATGTTGCTCCGGATTGTGCCTGAGAAGAGGAAGACGTCCTGAAGCATCTGGCCGAAATGTTTCCGAAGGGAAGCGATCTTGATCTTCCGGATATCCACGCCGTCGATGAGAATCTGGCCCTTCTGGAACTCATAGTTCCGGCAGATCAGTGAAAGGATCGTGGTCTTTCCGGAACCGGTGGAACCGACGAAGGCCACGGTCTCCTTCGGATTTACATGGAAGGAAACGCCTTTGAGCACCCACTCGCCGGGCACATAGCTGAACCAGACGTCTTTGAACTCGATCTCGCCCCGGACCTCGGTGAGCTCCACCGCATCCTCCGCGTCGGTGAGCTTGAGCGGCAGGTCGATGATCGAGAAGACCTTTTCTGCGGAAGCAAAAGCCGACTGCAGCCAGTTGAACTGCTCCGCCAGGTTCTGAATCGGGTCGAAAAATTTCGAGATATACATATAGAAGGTAACGATCGTTCCGCTGGTCAGCGTCTGACCCAGGAACTTCGTATTTTCAATATAACCTTTTCCGCCTAAATAGAGGAGACAGAGCACGGAACTGATGTAAAGCATATACACCAGCGGCCGGAAGATACCAAAAACGAAAATCTGCTCCCGTTTTGCACGGCCGAGGGCATTGCTTCTCTCTGTGAACTCTTCTTTTTTCACATCCTCCCGGTTGAAGATCTGGGTGATCTTGATGCCTGAGAGGTTCTCGGAAAGGTAGGTGTTGATGTCTGTCGTGCAGTCCTTTACCTTCCGGTAGGCCTTTCTCGTGAATCTCCGGAAAATCACGGAAAACAGAATGATGAAGGGCACAAAGCAGAGCACCATCAGCGTCAGCTCCACGTTCAGAAGGAGCATGGCCGCCAGAATACCGAAGATCACAAAAAAGTTCTTCAGAAGGTTTACCAGAAGGTTGGTAAACATCAGGGAGATCGCATTGGTATCATTGGTGGTACGGGTGACAAGTTTTCCCACCGGAATCTCATTGAGCTGCTCGTGGGAAAGAGCCTCGATATGGGTAAAAAGCTCTTCTCTCATCGTTGAGATGATCTTCTGGCCCGTTTTCTGCAGGATGATGGCCTGAAAATAGGAGCAGGCCATGGAGATCAGCAGGATGGCCGCGTAGGCAGCCACATAAAGAAAAAGTGTATTCAGTGGAAAATCTCCCACCACCAGCTCCTCAATCTGACCGACAATCAGCGGGGAAATGATGCTGTAGGCGATCGAAAACAGCATGAGAAAGCCCACGAAAATGAACTCTTTTTTATAAGGAGCGGCGTATTTTACGAGGCGCTGCATGATCTCGCTGTCTTTCATGTTCCGTTCAAAGCCCATGGCTTCTTTCTTGTCCTTCACGAGACCGTAGGCGATCAGAAGAAGCAGGGATATCGTGCCGATGATGCCGCCCACCAGCAAAAGCGGATAGTAATTATGCATTTGTCTCACCTCTCTCTTCCTCTTCTTCCAGTTTCTGGAGGTCTACCATCTTCCGGTACTCCTCACAGGAAGCGTAAAGCTCTGTGTGCGGACCCACGGCCTTCACCTCACCGTCATCCAGGAAGATGATCTTGTCCATCTCCTCCACGGTGGAAATCCGGTGAGCAATCAGGAGGATCATCCGGCCGGTCTGTTTCTTGAGGTTATCGAGAATGATCCTCTCGGTTTTGGCATCGACAGCAGAAACGGAATCATCCAGGATCAGCACCGGCGCATTTTTCATCAGAGCCCGGGCAATGGAAATTCGCTGCTTCTGTCCGCCGGAGACAGTCACGCCACGCTCTCCCAAGATCGTCTCGTAACCATCCTTGAAATCAATGATATTTTCGTGGACGTCCGCCATTTTCGCAGCCAGCTCCACCTGACTCTGGTCCGCCTCATCGAAGGAAAAGCCGATGTTTCGCTCGATGGTATCGGAAAAAAGGAAGCTGTCCTGAGGCACATAGGCACAGCCCTCCCGGACCGAATGGATCGTCAGATCGTTGACGTCCTGATCGTCGATGAAAAGGGCGCCGTCTTTCACATTGTAGGTCCGAAGAATCAGATCCACCAGCGTGGTCTTTCCGGCTCCTGTTTTTCCCACAATTCCCACCCTCTCGCCGGGATTGATCACGAAGGAAACATTTTTCAGAACATCGTACTCCCCACCGGGATAGCGGAAGGTCAGATTCTTAAACTCAATCTTTCCCTTGATGTGCTCGATTTCTTTCGCGCCGGGGCGGTCTTTCACATGAATCTCCACATCCAGAAGCTCACTGACACGGTTTAAGGAAGCCTTGCCTCGGGAAGTCTTCTCGATGAGCATGGCCACAGCCATGATGGGCCAGACAATGGCGGAAAATTAACCGATATGCTCCACCAGCTTACCGGCGTTGAATTTTCCTTGGTAGACCAGGTAGCCGCCATAGCCTAAGATCACACAGATCACGGACTCCACGAAAAGCGTTACCATAATGTTAAGAAGCGTGGAAATCCGGGTGTAGGTCACGTTGATGTCTTCGTTTTCCCTGTTGAGTTTCCGGAAAGCGTTGAGCTCCTTATACTCTTTCACAAAGGCCTTGATGACGGCGATGCCGGAATAGCTCTCCTGGGCAAAATCAGAGAGATCAGAGAAAGCCTGCTGCCGCTCCTCCCATTTTTTTACCATGACTTTGCCAAGTCCGCTTCCCACTACCAGCAGAAAGGCCATGGGAATCAGAGAAAGCAGGGTCAGAAGGTGGTCCATCCGCCACATCTTGATAATAGCCAGAAGGCCGAGAAGCAGGGCATCGAAGAACATCAGAACGCCGTCACCGAAGCACTCCTGGATCGTGTCCAGATCGTTGGTGTAAAGGCTCATGAGATTTCCTACCTTATTGACCTGGTAGTATTCCTGAGAGAGCATGCGGCTGTGGTCAAACATCTTGTTGCGGAGATCGGTCTCCGTCCGGACCGCTGCATTGAAGAAGCAGACGCGCCACAGGAAACGGCCGAAAACCATGGCAAGAATGATCCAGATCATCGGCAGACAGATCTTATCCAGCAGAACGTCCATGGTGAAGGCCATGGTCTGTCCGTCAACGACAACCTCGCCGCTGTTGGTGCCGTTGATCACCATGCGGTAGAGCTCCGGCACTTTGAGCTGAAAAAAATCAACCAGTACCAATGCGGCCAGTCCGAGAAACAGAAGAGGTGCATTTTTGAGGTAATACCGGTTGATATACTTTCCGAATATCATTTGTTTGTCCCCCTGTTATAAAGTTTTATAGTAATACTATACCATGTATCAAATGAAATACAAGCCCTCGAGTCCGCTCCAGGTATTAGGAAAACGTTTTCTTTTTTATGTAGAAAACACAGATTTTTCACACTTTCATGCGCTGCTTTACTATAATTTTTTATTGACAATTCCCACTGTTTTGATATAAAATCCAAAGTAACCAAGATACTTTATTGTTGAAGAACATGCGGAAAAGCTTTTCCGCAGCTGCAAGAAAGGAAGTGCCGCCACTATGCCCACAAAAGGAAAAACCTGGTCCCCCACCAGACGTGAACAGGATGTTCTGGAAGTCCTCTGGAACGGTGAAAAGCCCATGACTGCCTCTGAGATCGTAGGTGCAAACCCTGATCTGACCATGAACACCGTTCAGGCCGTTTTAAGAAAGCTCCTCGGCCAGAAAATCATCGAAGTAGCTGACATCGTTTACAGCGGAACGGTTCTCTCCAGAAGCTACCGTCCCATCATCTCTCATGACGAATTTATCGCATCTCAGTTTTCTCAGGATCTGGAACGCCTGAATAAAACCATTTCCAAAACCGCTCTTCTCACCACCCTTTTCGACGCGGAAACCGACCGCGAGCGGGTGAAAAAAGAGATCGAAGAACTGGAACAGATGCTTGCTGAATATAAGAAAAAGTTATAAAAAACACCTCCGATCATATTTGACCGGAGGCATTTTTTTGCTTTTTACATGATAGCAATACGGGCGTCAATGTACTGGATCAGAGTCTGAATCGTGCCATCGATGCCGAGTCTGCTGCTGTTGATGGAGAGATCATAGTTCCGGGAATCTCCCCAGGCGATCTCACAGTAGCGGTTGTGGTACTGTTTTCTTCGTTTGTCCTTTTCTTTCATGAACTCCCGGGCTTCTTTTTCGGTCATGTTGTAATACTTCATGACACGCTCTGCCTTCTTGCTGATGTCGCCGCCCACGAAGATGGACACCAGGCATTTGTATTCCCGGAGGATGGTCTCGGAGCAGCGTCCTACTACCACGAAGGAATCTCCTGCTTTGGCTTTTTCACGAAGATACTCAAACTGCAGATTTGCCACATTCTGCTCCGGAGAGCTGTTTAAGCCACGGACCGTGCGGTACAGGAAACGATTCCATTTTACCTCGTCGTAGGCTGTCAGCTCATCGCCGTTTAAGTTTTTCTTCGCTGCGATCTCTTTTAAGAGGTCGTGGTCATACATGGTCAGGCCGTAATGATCCGCCAGGCCCTGGGCGATCTCATGACCGCCGCTTCCGAACTCACGTCCTACAGAAATGATCAGCTGTTTCTTTTTCATACGAATCTCCCCCTTACTTTTATAGATATCTCACATAAATCATAACGAGGGATACTGCAATGACGATCACCGTAGCCGGTGCCATGGCCTTACAGTATTTACCCCATTTGATGATATGTCCTTCTTTTGCTGCGGTAGCGATACCGACAACGTTTGCGGAAGCTCCGATGGGAGTGGCGCTTCCTCCGATATCCGTTCCCATGGCCAATGCCCAGGAAAGAACCGTGATATCAATACCAGGAGTGGTTGCTGCCAGGTTGGTAATAACCGGGATCATTGTTGCTGCAAACGGAATGTTGTCGATGAAGGCGCTGGCAACCGCGGAAACGATGACGATAATCGCAATCATCAGAGCGATATTTCCGCCGCTGACTTTCTCAATGATACCGGCAAGAATCTTCAGGACACCAGTCTGCTCCAGGCCTCCTACAACAACGAAAAGGCCGATAAAGAAGAGAAGCGTCTGATAATCGATCTTCTTTAAAAGTCCCGGGCCTTCTTTTCCGGCCGCGATCAGGGTAGCTGCCGCAATACAGACACCGATAGTGGAAACCGTAAGTCCGGTCTGGGCGTGAGTCACCAGAAGAACCACTGCACAGAGGAAAATCACGGAGCTGGCGATAAAACCGCCTTTGCTGGTGATGGCTTCCGCCGGGTCCGGATACTGGGACGGGTCTTTTTTCGCCGCGCCGTTTTTCTCCAGCTCTTTGTGGAAGATGAAATAAAAATAGATTACCACAACAACCAGGGCTATAACTGCAATCAGTCCGGTGTTCTTGATGAAATCCATAAAGGTAAATCCTAAGGATGTACCGATAATGATGTTAGGCGGATCACCGCACATCGTGGCGGAGCCTCCCAGGTTCGCGCAGAAGATCTCAGAAAGGATCATCGGAATCGGGTTGAATTCCAGGAGTTTGGAAAGCTCGATGGTTACGGCTGCCAGGAACAGGATAACCGTGATACTGTCGATGAACATGGCCAGTACAAAGGATAATACCATGAAGGTCATAAAAATAGGGATGACCTGGTATTTTACCAGCTTTGCGAGACGCATGCAGAGCCAGCGGAAAAATCCGACTCTTGCCATACCTTCTACCATAATCATCATTCCGGCGATGAAAATGATCGTCTGCCAGTTGATGCCTGAGGAAGCCTCAGAGGACTCTCCGGCGGCATACCAGAAGGCCGTGGTGAAAATGCTTTTCACATTCAGTGTTTCCCAGACTGCGCTCA
>OLRT01001963.1_pt1 | contig 13531 bp, 8 predicted proteins | sample 1672021 | NCBI WGS metagenome assembly OLRT01 (sample SAMEA3136637, study PRJEB25190) | human gut metagenome | reverse complement strand
ACAGCACCTCGCCGACGGTGCGCTTTTCAAAGTAGGCCAGCGGCAGGCGGTTGATTTTTTTGCTGATCTGGTCGCGGAAATCATAGCAGACCTTCTGGGACAGACCACTCATGAGCCAGCCCTGGATAAAGCTGAATGCCGCGGAAAGCAGGTACATCCCCGCCAAAAACAGCAGCACTTTCCCAATATAGGCAAAGTCTATGCCGCCCACGCCGCGCAGCTTGGCAATCCATCCGGTGGCCAGCGCCGTGGTGGCCTTGGCAAGGATTTTCGGCCCTGCAATGTTGAAAATCGTTGACAGAACAGCGAAGACAACGACCACGATGAGCGACAGCTTATATTTGCTCAACGCGGAAAGCAGCTGCCGCAGCGTGCCCTTAAAGTCCTTGGCGCGCTCGGTCGTCATGCGTCCGGGTCTTGGCATATCACTCACCCTCCTTCTGCAAATTGAGTTCCTTCTGGCTTAACTGGCTGCGGGCAATCTCCTGGTACTCTGGGCAGGATTCCATCAGCTGGGCGTGTGTGCCCTTGCCGACGATGCGGCCCTCATCCAGCACCAAGATCTGGTTCGCGTGCAGCACGGTGGAAATGCGCTGCGCCACGATGATGACGGTAGCGTTGTCGGTCTGGGCTTTCAGCGCACGACGCAGCGCCACGTCGGTTTTGTAGTCCAGCGCCGAGAAGCTATCGTCAAACAGGTAAATCTGCGGGTGCTTGGCAATCGCGCGGGCGATGGACAACCGCTGTTTCTGCCCGCCGGAGACATTGCTGCCGCCTTGGGCAATCGGGGCGTTGTAGCCCTCGGGCTTGGCCGAGATAAATTCGGCGGCCTGGGCAATCTCAGCAGCCCCGCGCACGTCGGCGTCGGTGATGTGCTCGCCGCCAAATTTCAGGTTGGAATCAATGGTGCCGCTGAACAACACGCCTTTCTGCGGCACGTAGCCCAGTTGGTCGTGCAGCTGCGCCTGGCTCATATCGCGCACATCGACGCCGTCGATCATCACACTGCCTTCGCTGACGTCGTAAAAACGCGGGATGAGGTTGAGCAGCGTCGATTTGCCGCAGCCTGTGGAGCCGATGATGGCTGTCGTCTGCCCGGGTTTGGCAGTAAAGCTGATATGCTCCAGCGCGTCCTCGTCAGAGCCGGGATAGCGGAAGCTGACATCGTTAAAGGCCACAACGCCCTTGGTGCCGCCCTCGGGCAGGGCTTTCGGCGCGGCAGGGTCGTGGATGGCAGCGGGGGTCTTGATGATCTCGTCGATGCGGTCTGCGGCCACACCCGCGCGGGGCAGCATGACGGCGACCATTGAGAGCATCAGGAACGACATAACGATCTGCATGGTGTAGGTGATGAAAGCAATCATCTCACCCACCTGCATATTGCCCAGGTCCATGGCCTTGCCGCCAAACCAGACGATGAGCAGACTGGTCCCGTTCATGATAAGGGTCATAAACGGCATCATGGCGACCATTGTGCGGTTGGTGAAGAGCTGCGTTTTCATCAGATCCGTGTTGGCCTTGTCGAAGCGCTCCTCCTCAAATTTCTCACGGCTGAAAGCGCGGATGGGCATGATGCCGGTCAGGATCTCGCGGCTGACAAGGTTCAGCCGGTCCACAAGGGTCTGCATCTGCTTGAATTTCGGCATGGCTACGTTCATCAACACCGTGATAAGCACGAGCAGCGCGGCCACCGCCACAAAGATGATCCATTCAAGGCCGGTGTTGCCGCTGGCAACGTGCAGGATGCCGCCGATGCCCAAAATGGGCGCGTAGGCTACCATACGCAGCAAAATCACGCAGGTAAACTGCACCTGCTGGATATCGTTGGTGGTGCGGGTAATCAGCGATGCGGTGGAGAATTTCTCGATTTCGGCGTTGGAGTAACCGACGACAGTCTTGAACACATCCCGGCGCAGGTCGCGGCCAATGGCGGCGGAAACGCGGGACGCGATGAAACCGACGGCGATCGCCACGGCCACCATCAGCAGCGTCAGGGCCAGCATCTGGCCGCCGGTGCGCAGCAGATAGGACATCTGTACATCGTGGGCAATACCCTGGGCGTCGTATTCCAGTGCTACCAGCAGCATAGCCTGGCTGGATAAGCTGTCTGCCACGGAATCATCCAGCGACGCGGCGGCGTCGGCCAGCTGGGCTTGCAGCATTTCCCGCGCACCGGGGGCCTGGGCCATGGCGGCAAACTGGGTCGCGACGGCGTCCAGGTCATAGCTGGTTGGCGTCACGGTCTCGGTCGTGCCGGCGGCGGTCGCAGCGTTCTGGGCAGCGGCCATATACAGCACGACATCGGGGGTGGCAAACGCGTTTTCCAGTTCCGACATGGCAGCGGTGGCATCGTGAGAGAGGGTACGCACACCGTCGACATCGGGGGCACTGTACCACTGTTCGGCCAGCACGGCGTCCTGCTCGGACATAAGCAACTCCAGTGCCTGCAGGGTCGTGTCGCGGATAGTGTCAGGCACAGGGCTTTCAATGCCGCCCTGCTGGATGCCGGTGTCCACGATTTTGCTGGTGTAGTCGGGCAGGCTCAAGTCACAATAGGCCTGCACGACGAGCAGCGCCACGACGGCGAGACACGCCGCCCAGTGCCGCCCCAGCTGTTTAAATATTTTGGTCATGCGGGGGTTCTCCTTTCCGGGTTGGTTGTGCCATCGATTCATTTTCGGCCTCGATGGCGGCCAGCAGTGCATCTTTCACAGCGTTGGCCTGGGCCAGTTCCTCGGGGGTCAGCCGTGCCATGATGCGGGCAAAATAGGCGTTCATGGCCTGCTCGTTTGCGCTGCGGGCGCGCTCCCCTTCCGGGGTGATGCGCACCAGCGTTTTACGGCGGTCGCCAGGGTCTGTCTCGCGGGTAATGTGGCCGTCCTGCTCCATGGCACGCAGCCCGCGGGAGACGGCGGGCATCGGCTGGTGCATATACCGCGCAATGTCCGAAACATAAATTGCGCCGTCATAGCCGTGCTGCTCGATGAGGTTGTACAGATGTTGGAGCATTCCGTACCGGCATTTTGGCTCATTGGCCAGGGCTGCACGCATACCGTGCTTGGACAGGGTATGCAGCCGCGCGACGAACCGGAACACACCGTGCAGATTGGGTGTTTCTGGGGTAGACATTACACGCCTCCTGTTAATAATTATCATATGTTAATAATTGTGCCGTGATAATACTACACCCCCTTGCATCGATATGCAAGGGGGTGTAGGGAAGGTTTAAGATTTGTTTACAAATTGGGAATAAGCCTCCCTTGTCAAAGGGAGGTGCCGAGCTTTGCGAGGCGGAGGGATTTCTGCAATGTTGTCGAAGCGTGCGTGCCTGCCGTAAGGCCGCAGGAATCCCTCCGTCCGCCTTCGGCGTCCACCTCCCTCTAACAAGGGAGGCTTTTATGCTTTCTTACAGGAAACGTTATTCATCGTCACCCCGCTGCACAGTCCCAGCTTCAGTTCTGCGCTCTCCTTCGTGATTGTGATATCCTTAAACGCAATATCCTCGATCTCCCCGCCATGGCAGTCGAACCCGACAATCTCGATGGGCGCGGCGTCCTGCCAGATGTGGTCGTGATCCAGCGTGCGGCCGGTCAGGGTCAGCCCCTCAAACCAGCAATGGCTGAACTTCGGCGGCTCGGGGGCGGGTTCGCCGTCGTCATTGTAGGATACGCTGTGCAAAATTACCCGCGGGGTGGTGCAATCGCGCACGGTCACGCCGCGCACATAGCCGCCGCGCTTGGGTGTGGCCTTGATCTCAATGCCGTACAGCGAGTTGGCAAAGTCGCAGTCCCAAATCTGCACGTCCTCCACACCGCCGCTCATCTCGCTGCCGATGCAGATGCCGTGGCCGTACCCGATGCGGCAGTCAAACACCTTGATGTGGGCGCAGGGACGGCCGATTTCGTTTCCCTCGGGGGTTTTGCCGCTCTTGATGGCAACTGCGTCGTCGCCGGTATGGAACTCACTGGCGAACAGCGTGCAGTTTGTCGAGGAATCCGGGTCCCAGCCGTCGCCGTTCCAGACGCCCTCGGATTCAAAAACGCAGTGGTCGGTCTGGATATTATCGCAGTAGACCATGTGGAAAGTCCACGCCGGACTGTTTTTGAACGTAATACCGCTGAACCAGACATTTTCGCAGTTGCTCAGGTTTACTAAGCGCGGGCGCACACGGCCGGGGATCGTGTCGTCGTTCTCGCAGCTTTTGACAAGTTCCTCGTTATCGTCCAAAAAGCTCTTGATGCGGGCGCGCTCGTCCTCGATAATTTTCTTTGCCAGCACCTGCCCGCCGCCGCAGATGGTGCCCTTGCCGCGCACGATGATGTTATGGCAGCCCGAGCCTTTCGTGTGGTCAAGCCGCCCGGCGTTGAGCAGGCTGGAATAGCAGCGCATCTCCATCCCTTCAAAGCGGCTGGGGATGCGGGGCGAATAGTCGTTGATGTTGGCCGTGCCCTGCAAAACAGCCCCCTTGGAAAGGTAAATCTCCAAATCGCTGTGCAGCTGCAGCGCCCCGGTCAGGTAGTCACCCGCCGGAAAATACAGGATGTCATCGGCGCGGCAGTCGTTGATGGCCCGCTGCAAGTTGTCGGTGTTCAGCGTTTTGCCGTCGCCCTTGCAGAAATAGGGCGCAGCCGTTACGTTGACGCGGCGCTTTTCTTTGCCGAATTGCAGCGTCTCGACCCCGACGCAATAGCTGCCGCTGGCAACTTCCAGCCGGTAAGTGCTGCCGTAAGGCAGGCCCTCGATGGTGAAATGTGTTTTATCCGTGCGGCCGATGACCTCGCCGTTCAGCGAGACGGTATACTCCGCCCCTTTGGGCGCAGCGGCGGGTTTATCCCAATAGAGCACCGCGTAATCTTCGGTGCAGCGCAGTTTTAATTTACTTTGCTTCATGATGTTTTCCTTTTACACGCAAGTTGTCTGTTGCTTACATATTGTACCACAGCCCGCCGGTTTATCCAATACATAGGGGTGCCAAAATACAGCGGTCGAAACACGGCAGGTTTTGACAGTTTTACAGGCTTGACAGCGCGGGATGCGGCGTTTATAATCATATAAGCATAGTAGGTATATGTGCTATGCCATTGCAGGGGCCGGGCAGATCCGGCCCTCAACTTTGCCGAACCCGCAGCTTTACGGTTGAGAGAGGATACAACGCCGGTGAGGTCATCAACGATATTGCGCTGAACCGCGCGTGATTTGAGCATCCTTCTCCCCTGCCGTTTGGCGGGGGAGTTTTGCTTTTACTGGGGAAATATGATATAATTTCAACATCCGTGCAGGGGCCGGACACCTCCGCAGGGCGTCGAGGACGCTACCCCCCTACAATACACGCCGCCATGCGAAAATTATTTACTATTTGCCGAAAGGAGCCGCCATGGACAAACCCGAATTTGCATCCGCCCATATGGCGGCGCTGAACCCGCAGCAGCGGGCGGCGGTGGAGGCCGTACACGGCCCGGTGCTGCTGCTGGCCGTGCCGGGCAGCGGCAAGACCACGGTGCTGATCACCCGGCTGGGATACATGACACAGGTCTGCGGCATCCCACCGCAGTCGATTTTGACAATGACCTACACCGTGGCCGCCACGCGGGAAATGCGTGCCCGTTTCGCCGCGCGGTTTGGGGATGCGCTAGCCGGGCAGCTGGAGTTTCGCACGATAAACGGCGTGGCAGCGCGCATTATCGCGCTGTACAGCCGTATGTACAACCGAACGCCGCCCGACCTGATCCAAAACGAGAACGACACCGCACCACTGCTTACACGCCTTTGGCAGGAGACGAACCACGAATACCCCACCGAGAGCACGCTGAAGGATCTGCGCACAGCCATCACCTACATTAAAAATATGTGCCTGACCGACGACGAGCTGGACGCGCTGGAAACCGACATCGACAACTTACCCGAGTTATACCGCGGCTACCAGCGGGCGTTGAAAGCCGGGCACAGGATGGACTACGACGACCAGCTATGCTTTGCGCTGCAAATCCTGCGCGGTGCGCCCACTGTGGCGAAGGCGTTCCGGGAGCGGTATCAATATTTCTGCGTGGATGAATCCCAGGATACCTCCAAGGTGCAGCATGAGATTATCCGCGTGCTGGCGCAGGAAAGCGGCAATATCTTTATGGTGGGCGACGAGGACCAGAGTATTTACGGCTTCCGCGCTGCCTACCCCCAAGCGCTGATGGACTTTGAAAAGACTTACCCCGGCGCACAAATCTTGCTGATGGAGGAAAACTACCGCTCACGGGAACCGATTCTGGACGCGGCCAACCGCTTTGTGGCCCGCAATCGTTATCGCCGCCCCAAAACGATACAGCCCACGCAGGGCGCAGGCGAACCGCTGCAAATCGTCACGGTGCGCCGCCGTGCCGATCAGCTGCCGTTTTTGTTTGAGACGGCGCAGAACTGCGAAACGGAAACCGCCGTGCTGTTCCGCAACCACGAGAGTGCCCTGCCCATCATCGACCTGTGCGAGCGCCGGGGCGTGCCCTATGGCTGCAAAAACATCGACCCAACGTTTTTCTCCAACAAAATCGTGCGGGATGTGGCGGATATCTTTGCGCTGGCTGCCCGTCCCGCCGACGCAGATGTTTTTCTGCGCTGCTACTACAAATTTGGTGTGCCGGTCACAAAGGTGCAGGCGCTGTACGCCTGCAGCCAGGCGCGGCAGTACGGCCAAGGCTGCTGGACAGCCCTGCTGAACGAGGACAGCATCCGCCCGCGCATCCGCGCCGCCATGGCCGATGTGGCCCACGGCCTGGCCCGCCTGCCCAGGATGGCGGCGGACGACGCCGTGCGGTTTGTGGCCGACGAGCTGGGCTACGGCAAATACCTGGACAAAAAGGGCATGGACCGCACGAAATTGGCCGTGCTGGAAATGCTGGGTGCCCAGGAGGACAGCCCTGCCCACCTGTTAAAGCGGCTGGAAATTCTGCGCGGCATCGTGCAGGATCATATTACGCCGCCCGGATGCAGGTTTATTTTATCCACGATACACTCCGCCAAGGGGCTGGAATACGACCGGGTGATTTTGTTGGATGTGCTGGACGGCATCCTTCCGGCCAAGCCGGAACTTGCCTGCCGCACCCCTGGCGAGACCCAGCAGTACGAGGAGGACCGGCGGCTGTTCTACGTCGCCATGACCCGTGCCCGGCAGCAGCTGGTGCTGTTTGACTGCGTGGCCGAGCGCTCGGCCTTTGTGGAGGAAGTGTTGGCGGCCCTTCCCGGGCACCGCAAGCGCCCCGATGTGGAACCCGCAGGCCGCCGCCCTGTCCCGCCCGTCGTGCGGGCACCCCTGCCGCCGGTGGATGTGGAGAGCATCACGACCGTTGGTGCCCACGTGCGGCACGCGGTATTCGGCCCCGGCACGATAGAGAGCGTGAGCGGCCACCGCGTGACCGTGCGCTTCACCGCTGGGTCGCGGACATTGGACGCCCAGGTCGTAGCCGAGCGGCATTTGATGTGGAAAGAATGAGGTACCCCCATGAAAAAAATCCTACTTCTCGCCACCGGCGGGACGATTGCAAGCCGCCCTACGGCGGCGGGCGGGCTGGCCCCGGCCATCACGTCGGAGGAACTGCTGGCCTGTGTGCCGGAGCTGGCCGACCTGTGTGCTGTGGATGCCGTGCAGGTGTTCAACCTGGACTCAACGAACGTCGGCCCCGCGCAGTGGCAGAGTATTGTACACTGCATCAAAGAAAATTATGATGCCTACGACGGTTTTGTCATTGCCCACGGCACGGACACAATGGCCTATACCGCCGCCGCGCTGAGCTACATGGTGCAGAACAGCGCCAAGCCGGTTGTACTGACAGGCAGCCAAAAGTCCATCTACAACCGCGACACGGACGCCCGCAACAACCTGTACCGCGCCTTTGTCTACGCGGTCAGTGACGGTGCATGGGGCGTGCAGCTGGTATTTGACAACAAGGTCATTCTGGGCACCCGCGCCCGCAAGACCCGCACCCGCAGCTTCAACGCGTTTTCCAGCATCGACTACCCGGAGACGGCGGTTTTTCGCGACACGCGGCTTGTCCTTTTCCTGCGCCGCCCGGCTGCGCTGCCGCCGGTGCGGTTCTATGAAAAGCTCAACCCCGCCGTTTTTGTGCTGCGCCTTGTGCCGGGGATGCGGGCTGATATCATTCCGATGCTGGCCCCGCATTACCGGGCGCTGGTGTTGGAGAGTTTCGGCGTCGGCGGCCTGCCGGGCGGAGAACACGGCGCCATGTTTGCCGAGCTGCGCCGCTGGTGCGAGAGCGGGCGGCTGGCGGTGTTTACAACGCAGGTTCCCCACGAGGGCTGCGACCTTGCCGTTTACGAGGTGGGGCGTGCCGTGGGCGAGCTGCCCGGCGTATTGGAGGCCCGCGACATGACCCCCGAGGCCGTCGCCGTGAAACTGATGTGGGCGCTGGGCCAGACAGACGACCGCGCGGAAGTAATGCGGTTGTTTGAAACGCCGATCGAGTGCGATATTGTATAAAAAATGACCATCCAACATATACGCTGGATGGTCATTTTTATTTTAGGCAATACCGCACAATTCCCGCCTTACGGCTTAAGCACCGCTCCGGCGGATCTCCGCGCCAAGAGCCGCCGCAAGCGGCGGTTGCGCTCCGAAGCGCCTCGCTGCGGCTCGGTGTGCGGCACGGCATCTGCGTTGCCAAAATGCTCGATAATACACAAAGTATTATCTGCGCTTTTGGCTTAGCATCTGCCGCACCTCGCTCGCCGTATCGTCACTTAGAATTATGCGGTATTGCCTTTACTTTACAACTTCCACCGCGCAGGCACCATAGCGGCCCAGGGTTACTTCCCCGCTGACAGTTTTGCCGGTCAGCAGGTCGGCCCCGGTGGGCACAGCCACGGTCTTGTCCGTTTCGGTCGTGTTCAGGTAGAAGTGATACACCGCGCGCTCGTCCTCGCGGCAGTGGTACTCAACGCCATCGGGCAGGGTCTGCATCGTGCAGCCTGCCTGCGCCATGGCGGCGCGGAACACCTTCGCGTTGCCGTCGGCATCCATGCGGGCCGCAACGTAGTAGGCGTGGCCCTTGCCGAAGGCGTGGTGGGTCGCCACGGCGTAACCCTTGTAGAAGTCCTCGCCGTAGGTTGCCAGCACATCGGTGTTGTCCGCCGTTTCCAGCAGTTCGCAATAGTCCTGGATGGCGGCCTTGCTGCCGTCCGGGAAGGCGGCGGTGTTGCGCTCACCGGGGTAGAGGGTGTCCAGCTCGGTGGCGGTCACGCCGAACACCTCCCGCAGGCCATCGCCGGGGAAGCCGCCCAGCCAGGCCAGCGTAGAATCATTGACATAGCCCAACAGGTAGGTGCCGATAACCGTGCCGCCGTTTGCCACAAACCGACGAATCTTCTCACCGAAGCCGGGCTTGACCATGTAGAGCATCGGCAGCACGACGACTTTGTAGCGGTCGAGAGATTCCTCGACGCCGATGACATCGGCATCGACGCCGCAGCGGCCCAGCTGTTCATGCAGGGCGCAGACGGTCTCGCGCAGGTTCTTCTGCTGGATCTGCATACCCCAGGCATCTTCCAGCGCCCAGCGGCTGTCCCAGTCAAAAATCAGCGCGGCCTCGGCGCGGGGCAGGCTGCCGATAACCGGCGTCAGCGCGTTCAGCGCGGCGTTCGTCTCGGTCACATCCTTGAACACACGGGTATCGTCGCGGCCATCGTGGTCCACTACCGCGCCGTGCCACTGCTCGGTGCCGCCGCGGCCCTTGCGCCACTGAAAGTACTGTACGCCGTCGCCGCCGCAGGCCACAGTCTGCAAGCCCTGCAAACGGTTGACGCCGGGGCGCTTGAGCTTGTTATACTCGTGCCAGTTGACGAGGCTGGGCGTGCTCTCCATCGTGAAGAAAGGTACGTCCCGCTTGCAGCCGCGAATCAGCGCGTGGTCAAACGCGGTCATGGCAAAGGTCGTTGTGATGCTGCGGTCGGGGCGGCCCCAGTGGGGGTAGCTGTCCCAGCAGACGAAATCCAGTTCTTTCTGCAAATAGTGGTAGTCCAACCCGGGGAAATACTCCATCAGGTTGGTGGTGATGGGCACGTTCGGGGTCAGCTTGTGCAGCAGCTCGGTCTCGCTGTGGACATAGTCGGTCATGTTCCAGGTGGTGAAGCGCCGCCAATCCAGTTTCAGGCCCAGCAGGCTCTGTTCGCCGTTCTCAAACGGCGGCTCGATCTCGTCAAAATCGTTGTAGTGGTGGCTCCAGAAGCCGGTCCACCAGGCGTGGTTCAGCGCGTCGATGGTCTTGTACTTGTCGCGCAGCCAATCGCGGAAGCGGGCCTGGCAGCGGGGGCAGTAGCAGTCGCCGCCCAGCTCATTGGAGATGTGCCACAGAATCAGCCCCGGGTGGTCGCCGACGGCCTCGACGAGCTTTTCAATGATGGTGTGGACCTTCTCGCGGTAGATGGGGCTGCTGGGGCAGGCATTGTGGCGCATACCCTGGTGGTCGGTCACGCCGTTGGCCTGCACGCGCAGGATCTCGGGATATTTTTTCGCCATCCAGTTGGGCTTAGCGCCGCAGGGGGTGGCAAGCTCGGTGTAGATGCCCGCCGCGTACAGGCGGTCCATCATCTCGCGCAGCCAGGCAAAGTCGTACTCACCCTCCTGCGGCTCGTACTTGGCCCAGGCGAACACGCCGAGGGTGGCGGTGTTCATGCCGGCCTTTTTCATCATTTCGACGTCCTTTTCCAGGATGTCGGGCCGGTCAAGCCACTGGTCGGGATTATAGTCCCCACCGCGGAACAGGATGGGGGCTTTGGTGATCGTTTTCATGGTGAACCTCTTTACTTTAAAATAAGGTGCCTTGTAGTGGCCGGGCATATCCGGCCACTGCGTTAAATCTGCCCTTCACCCACAAAAGCGCTGCCCCTTGCGAGGCAGCGTTGTTGTGATAAACTATCAGCCCTTTGCCGCGCCGGAGGTGATACCCTCGACGTAGAATTTCTGCATGATGACAAAGAGGATGGAAATGGGGATGGCGACCAGCACACCGCCCGCGCAGAAACGGGAGAAGTAGCTGTTGATCAGAGCCTTCTGCAGCATATTGTACAGGCCGATGGCAACCGTCCAGTCCGTGCTGATACCGGAGTTCAGGATCATCTTTGCCATAACAAAGTCGGTCCAGGGTATCAGGAAGGAGTTGATAATGGTGTACACCAAAATCGGGCGGGACATCGGGATAACGATCTGGAAGAAGATGCGCGCTTCCGAAGCGCCGTCCAGCTTGGCGGCCTCACGCAGGGAAACCGGAACCGTGTCGAAAAAGCCCTTGCAGATCAGGTAGCCCAAACCGGAGGAACCGGCATAGACCATGATCAGGCCCGCGTAGGAATTCGTCAGGTTCATGTACTTCAAGACGAAGTAAACTGCGATCATGGCCAGAACGCCCGGGAACAGGTTGACCGTGACGGACAGGTTTTGCAGCAGCCTGCGGCCCTTGAAGCGGCAGCAGCTTATGGCGTAAGCCACCATCAGCACAAAGCAGGTGGAGATCACACAGTTAAAGCATGCCACAACCAGGGTGTTCATGAACCAGCGCGGGAACTGTGCAACAGAGTCCGGCTGTGTCATAATGCTGACGTAGTTCCACATGGTAAAGCTTTCCGGCACAAAGCGGGTAAAGTTGATGCCCTTATCGGTGGAGAACGAGGTCAGCAGCAGCCAGGCAATGGGCACCAGCCAGATAAAGGCCAGCAGCGCCAGGATAAGATGGCGAATGATGGAGAAAATTGTTTTCTTGACGCGGCCCTGTTTGAGCTGTTTCTGCACGGCGGCATCGTTGATGGTAGTGGTACTCAAGAGAACGTCGCCTCCTTCTTATTGATAAAGTGGAAGCACACAACGGTGAACACTGCGCAGACGATAAACACCATGATGCCCAGCACAGCGGCCATCTTGTAGTTGTAGTATTCCTGCGTCAAGCGGAACAGCCAGGTAACCAGCAGGTCGATCTCCTTGGCGTTGGACTGGGCCAGCTGCTGGTTGTTCGTGACAAACACGTCCTGGGTCAGCAGGTAAATAACGTTGAAGTTGTTGACGTTCCTGACAAAGTCCGTGACGAGCGACGGTCCCTGCACGCTGAGCAGGTAGGGCAGCTTGATGCGGAAGAACATCTGAACCGGGTTCGCACCGTCGATGCGGGCGGCCTCGATCATGTCGGCGGGAATGTTCATTAACACACCCGTAGAAATCAGCATCTGGTACGGTACGCCGATCCAAATGTTGATCATGATGATGGTGAACATGGCCCAGCCCGGCTGGGTCAGGAACGGAATGTAACTAAGGCCCTTGTCCAACAGGCCGATGTTATGCAGGAAATCCGTAACTCCGGCGTTGGCCATCATTGTGTTGAAGATGCCGTTGTTGGAGAAGAAGTTGCGTACCAGAAGCAGCGTAACGAACTGAGGCACTGCGATGGTCACCATGAACAGTGTACGCCAGAACTTCGGGCATTTGGTCTTGTTGTCATTGATGAACATGGCCAGCAGGATACCGCCGAAGAAGGTGGTAAAGGTGGCAAAGAACGCCCAGACCAGCGTCCAGGTCAACACCTTGGCGAAGGAGTAGCCGAAGGTCGAGGTCATACCGCCGCCGCCAAACAGCGTGAAGAAGTTGGTCAGGCCCACCCAGGTGAACAGGGCGTTCGGGGGCATATGCTGCTGGTCATAGTTCGTGAACGCGACCGCAATCAAGATGAACAGCGGCACGATGGTAAATACCACAACGCCCAGCACAGGCAGGGTCAGCAGCGTGACATAGAACTTTTCATTCAGGTAGACGTTGATGTCCTGTAAGAAGTTGTTCGCCTTTTTGCCCGCTGCGCGGATTTTTTGCAGCTGGTAGTTGGAGGTGACCACCATCATGGCGGCCGCGATCAGCGCGGCAATGACCACGAAGGAAATCATGCTCATCAGCAGGATCTCGAAGGAGTTATCGTAATTGTTCACGACGTTTTTCATCGTCGTAACGTCGAACACCATCTCCATTTTGACAGTGCCCAGCGTGCCGAATTTAGCAAGGTTTGGCGCACCGTAAAATGCCAGGAAGTAAAGTCCCAGACCCTCCACGAGGGTGACAAGGAGCGCTTTCATCAGCTGGCCGTGACCGATATAGCCAAGGCCCCATACCAGGAGCGAAACTTTGGTAAAGATATCGCCTTTTACAAAGGCTTCCCCAAAAGTCTGGAAGAAGTTCTTCTCGCCCGGCATGGCTCGCGTTGCAGTTTTCGCCACAGCGAAGTCCCCTTTCGTTCACACGATCTTCATAAATCATATGGATAAAACAGCCCGCTTGCATCGGTCGTTTTCTACCACAAGCGGGCTGTCTTATCAGATCATTTCTTTATTAATTATTATAGATAGGAACAGAGATTACTGGGTAACAGGAGCGGTGATACCGGCGACAGCGTCATCGACCAAAGTCTGGGTGTCTTTGCCATCGGGGTTGCCGTTGACGCAGATGGAGCCGAGGGTCTCAGCGGAAGCCCAGAAGTTGCCGCCAACGCGCTGCAGGTTAGCG
>OLRT01001958.1_pt1 | contig 13561 bp, 14 predicted proteins | sample 1672021 | NCBI WGS metagenome assembly OLRT01 (sample SAMEA3136637, study PRJEB25190) | human gut metagenome | reverse complement strand
AATCTGCCCGCCTTTTTCTTTTGTATTCGTAAAATCAGCCGCCAAGTTCCACCATACGATGAATGCAGCGTCCTGCCCCATCAACAACATTCTGCGGAAGTTCAATCACTTCTCCGCCCGTTCCCTTCAGACAATTATAAATATCCATCAGTGTCGTAATTTTCATATTCATACAGGTAAGCATAACGGAAAGCGGATAAAACTGCTTATCCGGACATGCAAACTGCAGATGTTCAACAATACTGTTTTCTGTACCGATGATAAATTCTTTTGCATCGGATTTTTTTGCATAATCTATAATGCCTGTTGTAGAACCTATATAATCAGCCTGCTCAACTACTTCCTGACGGCATTCCGGATGAACAAGAAGAAGTGCCTCCGGATGCGCTTTTCGAGCTTTTTCGACATCTTTTGCACTGACAACAATATGTCTCGGACATCCACCTTTATAGAAAACAAAGGATTTTTCCGGAAGTTTTTCGGCTACGAATCTTCCAAGATTCGGATCCGGAATAAACAGAATCTTATCATTTTCAATCTTACTGCATATCTGAACCGCCGAAGAAGATGTCACACAAACATCACATTCTGTTTTCAGCTCGGAAGTCGTGTTGATATAAGCCACAACCGTATGATCCGGATGCTCTGCTTTCAGTTTACGGAGTCCCTCAAGATCAAGCTGCTCTGCCATCGGGCATCCTGCTGAAGGATTTGCAAGCCATACTTTTTTCTCCGGACTCAGTACTTTACATGTCTCTGCCATGAAACGGACGCCACACATGATCACACCTTTACATTTACTTTTTGCTCCCTGTACACTCAGTCCATAGGAATCCCCCACATAATCTGCAACTTCCAGTATTTCCTGTCCCTGATACGCATGTGCCAGAATACAGACATCCTGCTCTTTTTTCATTCGCAGGATTTCCTGCTGAATTTCCTGTATTGTCATAATTTTATATTTCCTTTCTCTGTATGCTGCTCCCACGGCTGAAGTGGTGCAAGAAATCCTGCTTTCTCCAGCTGATTCCGGATCAGATCCAGCCTTTCCTCACTTGATGCTTCAATCAGATGATAATGATATCCTGAAGTTGCACTGCTGAGCACCGTAGAACGGCTGTTTTGCAGTGCCTGAATAAATTCACTGACATCCTGTCTTGAGCGGATATCCATCTCCGCACTGACACGCCCGTAAACCCTGTGACTGATGCTGATATTTTTTACATGTCCGCCGCAATCCACGATCAGATTCAGCTCCTGTGCTGCTTTGTCCTGACTGTGACGTACTTTGAATTCACGGGTACAGCTGCTGTCCTGCTCCATGACATAGCCTTTTGTTGTGGAGAGGATTCCCGGTGTGGATGCACGGATCACCGCCAGATCCTGCACGATCACCTGACGGCTGACCCCAAAACGTCCTGCCAGTTCTCTTGCTGCAATCGGAACTTCCGTCTGTTTCAGGATCTTTAATATTTCTCCGCGTCGTTCTCCTGTATTCATAGAATTTTCTCCTTATACCGCATGAAGGTTTTTCATGGAAATGTCAAGAATCGGAGCAGAATGCGTCAGCGCACCGCTGGAAACAAAATCAACACCGATCTCACAGATCTTCTGGATATTTTCTTTTGTGATGTTACCGGAGCATTCTGTCTGCGCTCTTCCGTCAATCAGTTCGACTGCCTGTTTCATAACTTCCGGTGTCATATTATCCAGCATGATAATGTCTGCACCTGCTTCAACTGCTTCTTTTACCTGATCAAGTGTCTCTACTTCTATCTCAATCTTGCGTACAAATGGGGCATATGCTTTTGCCATCTTGACTGCTTTTGCAACACTGCCCGCAGCTCCGATATGGTTGTCTTTCAGCAGGACACCATCAGACAGGTTGTATCTGTGGTTATGTCCGCCCCCGACTCTTACTGCATATTTTTCAAATACACGGCAGTTTGGTGTTGTTTTTCTTGTATCAAGAAGTGTCACATTACTTCCTTCAAGAAGCTTTGCCACCTGTCTGGTGTAAGTTGCAATGCCGCTCATTCTCTGCAGATAGTTCAATGCCACACGCTCACCGGAAAGAAGTACGCGGATATCTCCGGTTACCGTTGCCATCAGCTCACCTTTTTTTACTTCATCTCCGTCCTTGCAATGAAGATCAATTTCTGTCTTTTCATCAAGGATCGTAAATACTCTCGCGTAGATTTCCAGTCCGGCAACCACACCATCTTCTTTTGCGATCAGGTCAACGGTTCCCTTTGTGGCAGTCGGCATTACTGCATTTGTAGAAACATCCTCGCTTGTGATATCTTCCTGTAACGCCATACGGATTAACTGATCCGCCTGCATTTTCATTGTAATTTCATTCATGGCTCATTTTCATCCTTTCGATTTCCTTTAATACCATTTTGTGATAACCATCCAGTACTGCTTCTTTATCTTCATATGGTTTCATATCTACAGAACCGAGTCTGCACGGCTCATGCTTCTTTCCGAAAATTATATCATCTGCCGCTCTTCTTGCAAAGACCAGAGATTCCAGCAGGGAATTGCTTGCCAGTCTGTTTTTGCCGTGAACGCCATTACAGCTCGTCTCACCGCAGGCGTACAGCCCCTTCATAGAAGTACGGCTTCCCAGGTCAACTTTGATCCCGCCCATGAAATAGTGCTGTGCCGGAACGACCGGAATCGGCTCTTTGCATGGATCAAAACCTTCTTCAAGGCATCTGCGGAAAATATTCGGGAAATGTTTCATAATCGTATCTTCGCCCAACGGACGCATATCTTCCCAGACAAATTCTGTCTCATCTTTTTCCATCTGCCCGAAAATTTTCTGACTCAGAAGATCACGTGGCTGCAGCTCATCTGTAAAACGCTGTCCGTTCCTGTCATAGAGAAGTGCCCCTTCACCACGGACAGATTCGGAAATCAGAAATCTTCTGCCCGGCTTATGAGAATAAAGTGTTGTCGGATGAATCTGTATGTAATCAAGATGTTCAAGAACGACCTGATGTTTCATCGCAATTCCAAGGCCGTCACCGGCAATATGCGGAAAGTTCGTGGAGTTCTTATAAAGGCCTCCAAGTCCACCGCATGCCAGTACAACGTTGGACGCATGTACCGGGTAAACCTCATTCTGCTCATCCATGATAACCACACCGCCGCAAATATTGTCGTCAGAAATCAGATCGACCATCGTCATGTATTCACAGATTTCGATGTTATCTCTGGTGCGTGCCTGTTCAAGTAAAGTCTGTGTAATCTGTTTGCCTGTGATATCTTCATAAAAAAGAATTCTCGGCTGGGAATGTGCACCTTCTCTGGTAAAATCAAGTTCTCCGTCCGGAGTTCTCGCAAATGTAACATTGCGCTGAAGAAGATCACGGATGATGCTGTTGGAGCTGCGGATCATAAGATCAACCGCTTTTTTGTCATTTTCGTAATGTCCTGCACGCATGGTATCTTCAAAGTAATCATTATAATCGTCTTCTCCGCGCAGCATGCAGATACCGCCCTGTGCAAGAAAAGAATCAGACTGATCCGCTTCCTGTTTGGTGATCATCAGGATGTTGGTGCGCTCCGGGAGGTTCAGGGCACAGTAAAGGCCCGCTGCTCCTGTTCCTACGATAATGACGTCGTAATTTTCTTTCATTTTTTGTGTCCTCGTACCGGTGATGCCGGATTTTCTTTTGGGTTTGGATTTGTGTTTTCTGTTTTGTGATTATACTACCCGACATGTTAGGTGTCAAGACACCTGTGTATATTATTGTAAAGGTGTAAGGAAATATGCCGGAAAAGGTATTCAGACAGGAAATGTTGTGGGGCAGAGCTATAGGAATACGGGACCGAGAACGGCTTCGGGACTGAAATTTTCTAAGGTGCCGCTCAACTATTAAAACCATCCATAAAAATCACAAACTCGCCTTCGGCTCAGACAGTGTGATTTTTATGAATAACATAGTTGTACAGCACCAAAGAAAATCTACAGTCCCTGCAGAGGTTCCCGGTCCCGTATTCCCCAGCTCTGTTCCACATTTTTCCGGCTCGGATTCACACCTTTTTCAAATTTTTCACTCCACCTTTCCAATATATAGCACGATCCTCTTTCTCCAGGGCGGCGCCCAACGTTCTTCCCCTGTTTGCGGCTTTCCCGCCGCCCGGTCCGGTTCCTGGCAAGCTCCGACCACCGCCCCCGCGAGATAAATAAAGTGAAACAGGTGAGACTATTTCTGTCCTGAAAGCACAAAAACCTCGACAGCTATCCCATTCCGCGAGCCTTTGCAGATATCTGTAGTTGTACTTGGTTCTGAAATGTCTGCGTTATTCAGAAATGCCAGCTCTGTCTGAGCGTCAGCGAGTTTGCTGGCATTCCTGAATGGGTTTAGCAGACAGATCATGACCTAGTACAACCAGATATCGAAACTGCTCGCAGATGGGATAGCTGTCAGAGGTTTTGTTCCTTCCACCAGACTTTTCTCACCTGTTTGTTTTATTTATTTCATGCTATATTTTACTATCAACAATTCCACACTCAATACATCCTGCAGTCTTCCGGTCTTCACGGCCTCCTCTGCATCTACAAAATCCTCCTCCGCTTTTTCAAGCTCCTCAATCTTGTACACCCTCGCACATGCCAGCAGATTTCTCACCGCAAACGACGGCACGCCCAGTCTTGTGGCTATCTCATTCTGGGAAGCTCCCTCCACCGACATCTTCTTCGCAAGGCACATCTGCCGGAACTGCTTCGAAAGCAGAAACAGAATCCTCATTGGCGGCTCACGCAGTGTCAGAAGATCATTGTACAGATCCAGTGCTTTACGCTGATTCTTTTCCGTAACGGCACGTACCATATCAAAAATTTTGTTTTCAGTCCGTGTGGTACAGATTTCCTCGATATCCTCTGCTGTGACGACATCTTTTCCCATCGTGTACGTGATCAGCTTTTCCAGCTCCATACGGATATTTCCCATATCCGTGCCGGTCTTTGTCAGGAACAGTTCCATATCTCCCGGACGGATTCTTCTGCCTTCCTTCGCAAGGATTCCTGCTGCCCAGCGCATCAGAGTTTTCTCATCCTGCTTTGCAAATTCCACAATTCCGCCACAGCTTTTGACTGCTTTGTACATCCTGTTTCGTTTGTCGACTTCTTCCTCCACAAAAACAATACGCAGGTAGTCAGGAAGCTCCTTCATATAATCTGCCAGCTCGTCACATTTATTTTTAAAAAATCCCGAATTTTCTACCAGAACTACTCTGTGGTCTGCAAAAAAGGGCATCGTCTCGCAGAGATCGATCAGCTCTCTTGCTTCGATTCCTTTGCCTTCATATTTACTGAAATTCATGGTATCGTCATCTGGATTCAACGCATGTATCAGTTTTTCTTTATACTGGATCTTAAGATATGCCTCTTCGCCAAATAAAAGGTACGCATTTTTAAAATTGCCTGTCTTAATATCTTCCTGTAAATTCTTCAATGCTGACAAGTCCTCCTGAAAATCACCCTATCTGTCTCTCTAGTATAGACGATTTTTTCTTTTTTCTCAATCTATAAATCTGTCCAGCCAGATTCCTTCCCCGTCTGTCTGCACAGTAATTGCTCCGTTTTTCATCGTATATTCCACCTGCGCACCGCAATCTTCCAGCCTTTTTATTGTATCTGCCGACGGATGACCATATGTATTCTTTGCCGAACAGGAAATCACCGCAATCTCAGGACTTACAACATCCAGAAATCCCTGACAGGTCGAATATTTTGATCCATGATGTGCCACCTTCAGAAAGTCCACATCTTCTATTGAATCCAGCAGCTTTTTCTCAGTCTCTGCCCCGATATCCCCGGTAAAAAGTCCCCGAAACTTCCCAAAATGAACTTCCATGACCATGCCGTCTTCATTCGTATCACTGCCATCCGCCCCGTTTTCCGGTGCCAGAATCTCTATTTGAGCTTCCTTTGTTTTAAGCAGATTCCCCTCCCGGGCAGTCTGTACCAGAATCCCAGTCTGCTCTGCCAGCATTTTCAGCTTCTCGTACTCCTCACCTGTCGTATTCCAGTCCGGCAAAATAAGATTTTTGACACGCACTGTCGCAAGATTCTGTGCGCATAGTTCCAAAAGTTCCTCGATCCCACTGATATGATCCTGATCTGTATGCGAAACAAAAATCCCGTCCAGAGTGGCAATCCCCTGATTTTTCAGATACGGAAGTATCTGACAGACTGCTGTATTTTTCTTATTACTGCTGCCACCATCAATCAGGAAATTCTCTCCTCCGGGCATTTTAAGTACACAACAGTCCCCCTGCCCGATGTCCAGACAAGTGATCGTCAATCCATTACGGGAATGATATCCAAAAAAGCTGACCGCCAATATCACAAACATACCGGCGACCACATTCCCCATAGCTTTTCTCCGTCTCATCCCTGATCTTATTCGCTCTCCGTCATCCCCCTTTTCCTCATTCGCCAAACCAGACTTATCAGCTTTCGATTCTTTTCCCCCTGCTGCCTTCTTCCCCCACTTCAGTCCAGCAAAAGCCACACCCAGCATCACATAATACACCACACACTGCCACAGCTGAGGGCTTCCCGTGATCCAGGTGCTGTGCGGTATCCAGCCCACCACTTCACATAGTTTTTCGTAAAAAAACAGCACACATTTCCCCGGAAATACTACCCTCTTCGCAATTTCAATCACAAATATCCCCACAGGCAATGCAAAAATCCCACTTGCCAGCACAATCCCCGATGTCGGCAGCACAAGCAGATTCAGAATCACACCGGCAAGTGACACTTCTCCATATGCGCGTAATGCAATCGGAAGTGTTATCAACCACACAATTACCGAACCGGCAAGACTTTTTGCTGTCTTTTTTTCCAGATTAAGCAGGGAACAGATTTCCGGTGTCAGAGCACCGATTCCAATCACTGCCCCAAAAGACAGCAAAAAACTCAAACTGTACAGGTATGCCGGCGCGTCCAGCAAAAGCACGATTGCCGAAAGCGCCATTGCACTTAGGAGATCATAGCTTCTCCCCGCTATTCCGGCACCGACCAGCACCAGAAACATTCCGACCGCACGCATTGCAGATACGCTTCCCCCTGTCATGATCCCATAAGCATAGATCAGGAATGCCGAGGCAGCACCGGCCACACCGTTTCCGGCTCCTGCCTTTTTCAACAGCCGAAAAAAGCCCATACCGGTAAAGCTGATATGCAGTCCTGAAATCGCAAGTATATGCATGATTCCGGCCATCTGGTACTGCATTTTTGTTTCTGCATCGAGATTTCCTCTCTCTCCAAGAATCATTGCCTGAAAAATTCCTGCATATGACCCGGCCGCTTCGTCCAGTATAGTTCCCGCTTTCTGGCGGATTTCCTGCAAAAACTGTCCAAAGTATGAATAACCGGTACTTTTGTCACAGACTTTCCCGTCTTTCATCTGGTAATAGATTTTTTGACAGGCATAATACTGTTTTGAATCAAATTCTCCGGGATTTCGAGATCCCGGAATCTCTTCTAATTTTCCACAGACCCGCAAAAACATCCCGATTCGGATCTGCTCTTCTTTATTCAGATAAACTTTTATATTTTCAATGGGAATTTGTTCTGACCCGACAGTCAGACAGACTTGTTTCAGATAGACAGAAAGAGAATACTCTGCAGCCTGACAGTTCTGCACCTCGCCGCTCACAGTAAGTTTCGGATGTTCCGAAATATACTTCTGTACAGACACCGGCAGCGGATTTCCGTTTATCATGGAAATCCCCACCAGATTCGTCACATAGAGGCAAAGCATCAGAAACAGACAGACCAGACACACCGGGCGTCTTTTCATTGTCTTTCCTTTCTGTATGGCTCTGCATGTTTATAGAATTTTCTCAGGACTCCTTTTTGTCGTCCTGCACAACAAGATTTTCATTTTTTTCATAAAATTTGTACAACGGAAGGCTTTCCCGGAAATTGCCGTCCATACTGCCCTCAACGGAAATCTGGACTTTTTCTGCATCACAGGAATCCAGAATAGAATTTACAACAGAATAAACCGCAATGTCCTCGGACACATCCGCTGTTCCTTCACGGAAAGCACTGTTCATATTGACATAACAGATCTTATCCGCCGTTATCACACTCAATACAGAAGAATGTTCCGATATTGTCGGATAATGTCCCTCTTCCATTGGTCCTTTCGCAAGCTGTTCAAGAACAATTCGCTCTTTAGGAAGAGAACGCCTGTAATAGACATTTCGCACTTCCTTCACAAGTTTTTTGCCGCTTTTGTCTGCAAAATACAGCGTAAACGTATCATACCGATAGCTTTCAGTGTCTTTTCCGGAATACTCTGCAAATGTTTTGCCGGTCATTTCACCGATTTCTTCGTTTCGTGAATTTTTGAGCGCCTGTCCTGCCACTGTAAAACATATTTTAGTGATATCCGGCACCTGCAAAAGTGTCTGCACGATTCCGGCACGTGTCATAATCTCACGTACTTTACTCATATCACTGTACTCTTTGCTGAAATCAATGACCAGAAGATCGTCCTGTACATCATATGAATTGATCGACACCTCTTCCGGAAGCAGGCTGACTCCTCCGTCCGGAACTTCCTTCTTGCCAAGTTTCTGCATCAGATCTTTAACCATAAATTCGGTTGTTTCTTCCTTTGGCTCATACGGTTCCTCTTTCAGTACCGTTTCTGACGCATTCAGATAATAAAAACTGTATTTACTTTCTTCCGTGCCTGACTGAATTTTCGTCTCAATGCTGCATCCTGCAAAAAGACTGCATATCAGTGCTGCCAGAAGAAGTATGCTAACTGATTTCTTCATCCGGCACCTCCTACGGAATATATGACAGGGGCACGCGAACGGAAAATGTCGTTCCTTCCCCTTCTTTGCTGAATACTTTGACCACACCATGATGCATCGTGATCGTACTTCTGGTTATCGCAAGTCCCAATCCCGTTCCACCGATCTCCCTTGAATGCGATTTATCTACACGATAAAAGCGCTCAAAAATACGATCCAGTGAATCCTCCGGTATACCCATTCCGGAATCTGCTACTGTGACATAAAAATCCTTGTGGTCTGCATCAATTGAGACGCGTACCCATCCGTCATCCACATTATATTTGATTGCATTTTCGACCAGATTGCTGATCGCCGAAGTAAATTTCAGCTCATCTACATCTGCTTCTACCGGTCGGAAACTGTCAAGGATCAGATCAATATTACGCTTGTCTGCAATCGGACGAAGTCGCTTGAGAATGTCCTCAAGAAGCTGATTGATATTCATATGGCTGATCTGAAGGTCAGCTGATTTCTTGTCCATTTTAACCAGTGTCAGAAGATCCGTGATAATACGGTTTTCTCTGTCGATCTCAGCTGTAATATCACGCATAAATTCCTGATAAAGTTCCTCCGGCACGCCTTCCTGACCAACCAGCGAATCAGCCAGCACTTTCATAGAAGTCATCGGTGTCTTTAATTCATGTGACACATTGGACACAAACTCGGATCGCGATTCGTCCAGTACTTTCATTCTCGTCAGCATTTTATTAAATGCATCTGTGATCAGTTCGGTCTCTGTATAATCCGGTACAGAAATCTCATCTTTCTGATAACCATCTGTGAGGTCTTCAATGGACTTTGTAACTCTCGCCAGCGGTTTGACAAGTACAGCTGCCAGAATATACGAAAGGAATATCGACAGCACAATGATGATTCCTACGATCAGCATGCCTCTCTGCTCCAGTTCGCTCACGGTAGCCATCACAGCACTCATAGAAATATTTACCAGCAATGCCCCCTGCATCTGCGGCACATCAGCACTTCTGACCGGAACAGCAAGTTCCAGCATCTGTCCATATTGACGATAGTCAGTAGCCTCTCCGCTTTTAAAGCATTTGACCACTTTTGGCGAGATCAGTATCTTGCCTTCATCTACATTATAGGTATCTTTGACCACTTTGAAGTCACGGTCCACCAGCATGATCCTGCCACCGTAAGCGTTGGACAGAACCTCGAGTTTGCTGTTGATCGACTCTGAGTTCGGATCATTGAGATAGTTTTCTTTAATGATCTGGTTGCAGAGTATTACGCACTGCGTCCGTATCTCGCCTGTCCGTACCTCAATCGCCTGCTGTTTATAATTGCCGATCATGAGCTGTGTCACAATGATTCCCGGCACGATTCCGAGAATGACCAGAATGACCATAATGCGAAAACGCAGGCTCTTAAAAAATTTGGTTTTCTTTTTTGTTACCATATCTTACGCCTGAAAATAATATCCTACACCCCATTTGGTGTGTACATATTTGGGCTCGCTCGGGTTGGTCTCGATCTTTTCGCGGAGACGACGGATATGTACGTCCACAGTTCTGACATCTCCCGGATACTCATATCCCCAAACGATATTCAGAAGGTTCTCACGGCTGTAAACTTTGTTCGGGTTGAACACCAGAAGTTCCAGCACGTCAAACTCTTTTGCGGTAAGATTGATCTCCTTGCCTGCAATAAATACACGACGGCTCTCGCAGTCCAGTTTCAGATCTCCGGACTCGATCGTCTTTGCTTTTTCTTTTTCTTCATGTTCGGAACGTGCACGACGCATGATCGCCTTAATACGTGCCTTGACTTCCAGAATATTGAACGGTTTTGTGATATAGTCATCTGCACCGTAATCCAGTCCCAGAATCTTATCCATATCTTCACCTTTTGCAGTCAGCATAACGATCGGAACATTGGAAAATTCCCTGATCTGCTGGCATACCTCCAGTCCGTCCATCTTCGGAAGCATCAGATCCAGAAGGATGATGTCATATTTATTTGCCTTTGCTTTCTCGACTGCTTCCTCGCCGTCGTATGCACAGTCAACCTCCATGCCATCCTGCTCCAGATTGAAACGGATTCCTTTTACGATCAGTTTCTCGTCATCCACCACTAAAACTTTCCTGCTCATTCTTTTCTCCTTATTTTACTGCTATTTTATCCTTGATCGCCGAAAATGTACTTTCTTTGATCCCGGGTACCTGCATGATTTCCTCCACTGTAGAAAAAGCCCCGTGTTCCTCTCGATAGGAAAGGATTGCCTGTGCCTTGGCCTCTCCGATTCCTGTCAGTGTTTTCAGAGCGGCCGCATCCGCGATATTAATATTGACCGTATCGGAATCATGCTCATCCGTATCGTCTCCCGGGCTTTCGAGAGTAGATGTACTTTCCTCCGGCATCGGATAATTTCCCGCTTCCGCTTCTTCCTGTGTAGGTACATAAATCTGCTGACCATCACTGACCGGCTGCGCCTGATTGACAAGTCTCGTTGCTGCTTCCGGCAAAAAACCTCCCGCCGCCTCGATTACCTGAAAGATCCGGCTGTCGTCTTCCATCTCATATACGCCGGGATTTGCGACCGCTCCACAGACATCCACAAATATCTTCGCCGGCGTCTCAACAGTCTCTGGCTGAGATTCAACCGGCTCTGTCTGTTTTTCCACTTCGGCTGTCTTTGTTATTTCTGCATCTACAGCCTCCGTCACTTCCGGTGTCCTTGTATTTTCTGTCTCATTCTGACCTGCCAGCAGCATTTCACTCTGACGGTCTCTGCAACCACTCAAAGCAACACTGCAAAACAACCACAAAATACAGATGATCAGTTTATATTTTTTTCTTATGATCATTCGGTTCACTTCCCTCCGTAGCATTACGGCAGACTTCCCCGATTTTCATACTTAACCATATTTCATTTTAACGAATTTTACAGGGTTTTACAACCCCTATTCCCATTTAAAAATCACGATCCCGGCAATCGCGATCAACATTCCAAGGACTTTCCTCCATACAAAAGGTTCTCGCTCTACACCAAACATTCCGAAAAGTTCAATCACATATGCTACGATAAGCTGCGAGATCACGATCAGCATTGCCGCTTTTGCCGGGCCCAGCGCACCCATACTCTGAATCACCGTAATCGTAATAAAAGCTCCGATCACACCACCCAGCAGTGTATATTTATTTTCAATCTGCCAAAGTGCTCCAATACTCTGCCGTCCGGTAAAAAGCCACGCTGCCACGCATACCATAAACGCAGAAAGCTGTACCCATCCGGTCGATACCCAGAGACTGGTCTGTTTTGTCACTTCTGTATTAAAAACACCCTGAACGCTCATCAATGCGCCGGAAATCAGTGCCGCCAGAAATCCCCACATAACATACCTCCGTACAGATCAGGTGGTTTCTTTTTCCTGTATCCACCTGTTGATTTTATTATCAGCATATGCACAAAATCTGTATTTTATACAGGCATCCCTTTTAACAAAATATCATATTAACCCTTCGAAACCGAAAAGGATCCCGCAGCTTTACGCCGTGGGATCCGAAAAAATGATATTTTTTTACCGTATATTATTTGATGCTTACGACTCTGTATCCGGCATCTTTGACGATTCTTCTAAGCTGTTCCTCATCAAGTTCGCGGTCATAGGAAACGACTGCTTCGTTTTCGGAAAGATTTACTTTTGCGGAAGCACCGTCCACCTTATTGATTGCTTCGGTAACTGCTTTTACACAGTGTTCGCAGTGCATACCGGAAATCTTGAGAACTTTCTTTCCAAGAACCGGCTTATCCAGTTTTTTATCCGGAATATCCAGGACAACGGTTCCGCCACCACCGCCACAGCACGGACTGTCACCTTTAAAGTGTTTGATGGAGCCTTTCAGAGCAAATCCAAGTAAAATAATCACGATCAGTACAACTATTATGTCAACCATTATTCGTTACCTCTTCTGAACTCTTTATCTCTTTTTTGTTCTCTTTTTTTCCTGAGCCACTGGAATCCCTGATAGATCAGCATTCCGACAATGTAAATGATGATTACCGCACCAAACATGTACATCGTGGATCCTGTTGAATTTCCCATGTTGTTTCCTCCTATTTCAGATGCTTCTCCTTGCAAGAAGACTGTGCAGTTCCCTTAAAAGCAGCCCCACTGCATCCGCCACAGCTTCCGCAACTTCCGCTGCATCCAGCGCATCCCATATGTTTGCCTTCTTTGGAATTCTTTACACTCTTATAAATCACGAATGCACAATATCCGAGAATCAGAACCATTATAATTATATTTGCTAGCATTTTACTCATCCTCTCTTATTTGCAGGCTTAATTACTACTGCCAACCACACAATTTGCTTCTCCGTTTCATCCGGAATAACTTTCTTTAAGTTGAAAGCAGAGGCCGGACACATCTTTGTATCCAGCCCCTTTATTATTTCATAATTTCTTATGCCTGTACAGAACGTTTGGAGTAAACTTTCTGATCTTTGTACGGATCTGGTCTGAACAGCAGGAACAGCATTACGATAAGTACTACAAATCCTACTACAGTACCGATACCAAATGCTCCGCCGGTTACGAAGGAACCGATCTGATAGAAGCAGAGGCATACGATATAAGCGAATATATTCTGGAAGAGAATTGCGAACCAGAACCATTTTCTGTCATTCATTTCTTTTGCCATTGTTGCGATAGCTGCAAGGCAAGGAGAATCAAGAAGGTTGAACATCAGGAAGGAGAAAGCTG
>OLRT01001957.1_pt1 | contig 13562 bp, 9 predicted proteins | sample 1672021 | NCBI WGS metagenome assembly OLRT01 (sample SAMEA3136637, study PRJEB25190) | human gut metagenome | reverse complement strand
TCGTTTCCTGGATCATCTGATCACCGCCTCTCTGCATATCCAAATTGTACCACAATCGCTTTTTTAAAACAATGTTTATTATGCAATTTAACGAGAAATTTATTTATATTGTGTCAAAAAATCGTCATATGTGTTATATTTTTGCCATTTTTTCGCACACTTTTTATTTGTTTATTCTATTCATATTTTTTATTTTTATTCAAAAAAGCCATCAGCCCGATGAAAATGTTTTTTACATCTTCATCAGACTGATGGCTTTCAATTATGAACAGACGGTGAATGCGAACTAACCTATTCACCCGACCTACAGTGGCTATCTGTTCTATTTGTTAATTGTACAGGTAATTTGCAATGTCTTCGCTTTTGATATTCTCAGCATCAATCCATATCGGATCAAGTAAAACCTTCTTATCAATCTTTGTTTCCTTCTTCGGTGCAGTAGACTGAATAGCCGCCCACATGGTCTGATATCCCATCGCATAAGGATTCTGTGAAAGCACTCCCAGTTCTTCCCCTTTCTGGATCGCTTCCTGCTGTTTGCTAGTTGCATCTACGCCTACCATAGCAACTTTATTTTCTCCTGTGTCCTTATTTACCTCCAGAAACATTTCAGAAACCTCGGCATTGGTGCAGAAAACACCATCCAATGCCGGATATTTATCCAGAACTTCCTTCATGGCTTCCTTCATATCATCAACCTGGTCAGAATATACGGTTTCCACCACTTTAATATCCGTATAATTTGCAATATTATCCAGAAATCCTTTTACACGCTCCTGCGCGCTCTGTGTTTTCTCCTGTGCGGAAAAAACAGCCACATTTCCCATTTTTCCAATGGCGCTACCAAGCTTATATGCTGCATATTTACCGATCTGTGTATTGTCTGTTCCACGGAAAGCTCTGACCAGCTTCGTATCACTGACATTGGAATCAAACGCGACCACCGGAATTCCGTTCTCTTTCGCTGCTTCCAGCTGTGCCTGACAGGAATCCATATCTCCGGCAGAAAGACACACTACAGATGGATTCTCAGCGATCACTGCATCAAGAGTATTGATCTGACTTTCTACGTCCTCTTCATCATCCGGACCCTCAAAGGTCATCGTAATCTGCTTGTCTTTTTTGAAACCATACGCTTCATTTACGTCCTTGACAGCAGCTTCCATTCCTTCTTTTACTTTATTCCAGAACTCGCCTTTTTTGCTTTTGCTGACAACAGCTATTCTGGCACCTTCTTCAATAGAAAGAGTGTCATCGATCTCAGGGATCAGCGGGCTTTTTTCTTCTTCCACTTCGGTTGCTTCAGGGGTTTCCTGGACATCTGCTACAATCGGTGCAACAAGCTTTTCTACTTCTTCTTTCTGACAGCCTGTCAGCAGGGTTGCCACAGCCAACAAGGCTGCTGACGCTACTGCAGCTCTTTTCATTGTAATCTCCTCTTCCTCGCTGGTTACTGTTCTTTATCGTCTGCCTTGTCCGTCCACAGTAACTTATACTTTACAAAAATCTTACATTTGGTTACTTGCTTTTTACATTATACACTTTTTCGTATTTCCGTCCAGAGTTTTTACACTTTTTTTACAAAATCCAGAAACGCGCTTCCCTGTGGCTCTGTTTCAAACTTCATCATTTTTCCTGTTCTAGGGTGTTTGAATTCCAGACAGCTGGAACAAAGTCCCAGTGATGTACCTTTTTCTCCCGAAGGATTATATTTCCGGTCTCCGAGAAGGGGCAGTCCCTCATGAGAAAGCTGCACACGGATCTGATGATGCCGACCTGTTTCCAACCTGATCTTAAGAAGTGTCCGGGATTTTCCGTTTATCTCCTGCTGATCCAGAACTTTATAGTGAAGGATCGCTTTTTTTGCTCCCGGTGTATTGGCAGACACCACCTGAGACATGTTGGCTTTTCCATTTTTTTTCAGATAGTCTGTAAGAGTCCCTCCTGAGCTCTTTGCTTTTCCCTCTGTTACTGCCAGGTAATATTTTCCGGCGCCTCCTGCCATCATCTGTTTACTCAAATTTCCTGCTGCTTCGGATGTTTTCGCAAATACAAGAATGCCTTCTACCGGCTGATCAAGGCGATGTACTACTCCCAGATATGGGATCTTTCCCGGTGTTTTTTGTGCCAGATAATTTTTCAGAGCACTTTCCATATCCATTGTTCCTATTTTTGCTGCCTGCACCGGCATTCCTGCTGTTTTTCTGCACACAAGGATCTCTTTGTCTTCATATAAAATATTTTCTTCAATCTGATAATTCCACATATTTTCTCATCTTACTTCCTTTCTCACAGAAGTATAACTGATGATGTTTTTGATGGCAACTGATAAATATAACTGTTCGGAAAATCTCTGATCGAAAATTTTGCTCTCTGCTCGGATCATATTATTTTATCCAGGGCTTTTCGGAACGGTTATATACTTAATATATGCAATCTTATATACACAACGAGACGGTCATCACTTTTTTTACTTTTACAGTTTCCAAAAATGATGACCGTCTCAACACTCTTCGTTATTCAATTTTTCTTCCTCTTCGTTCTTTCGAATAAAGTTTTCTTGTTATACTTATTATACTTATCAATCGAAATCTTTGATTTTATATACTTTATAAAATAATTTCGATTCTCTTTATTCAATTTTGAAATTTTTCTTTTTCAGATTCTCTCTTCTTTTTTATTTCCTGCTCATAAACGACTGATATATGTAAGTATATCTCTTCGATTATTTAGAAAGTTTTATAGATCAGAAATCATTTTTTACGATGTTTGATTTCCTGTTTATCTGAAGAATTTCGGTGGTTATACTTTTTCCTGTTCACTAAACAATTCTGGACTTAACTTCTTAAATTCAAAACCATTTGTCATCTCTGTACTTTGCGATCTGCTGATTCAAATCGACCTATTGGGATTTTCTCCTCTGCAGTTCTTTAAAGTATCCTGGAAAAAAGTTCCTGCCCGATTCTTCTGTTTTTAATATCCTCTCAGATATTCTTCTGATGCAAAGCTTCAATCCATATCCTAATGGTTCTGATATGCATTTCAAAGTATCGTTCTCATCTTCACGTTTGTTCTTGGAATCTCTTCTTTCCAACGAACCGGTGAGTTGAGGGTTTTACTCTTTCGGGAAATATTTCTTTACATATTTCCTGAAATCTTTGTATCAGGTGTGTGACAGTTGTTCAATATGAGTTACCGATTCTATATTACCTGAAATACTGATTTCCTTTTGTTTCTGATTTCTTAAAATATAAGTAAGATTTAAGAGGATCTTATTTATATTTCATAAAAGAAACTTCTGTTTTCTTAAGGTGTATCATATGTGATCTGTATCAGGTCTTTCTTGCAGGAAATCCGGTTCCTGTCACTCTCATATTGATGATGGTGTTTGTTTATGTTCCCACTGGAATCACCTTTTCCTTTCTTCATCCTTCATGTGCATCTATGCTATGAATTGAATGATTTTCTTTTTTGTTTTTCTCTTGTTGTTTTTGATGGTCTTATAATAACATCGTTGCGTATATTTGTCAATACATTTTTGTGTTTTTATGCTATTATTTTTATTTATTTGTTTTGTTATGTGTTTATATTTTATAATTTGTTTGTGTTTTTTATTATTTTCTGTTAATTTATGCTGTTTTGAAGTTGTGAAGCACGGGAGGGTATGTTGCGAACGGACGGCCGTGAAGGACGGGCGGGGCGGGTGACTCTGCAGGAGTCGTAGTACTTCTTAGGCCGCGGGGAGGCTGCGTTGCTGGAAAAATCCCAGCTGTTTGAGCGTCAGCGAGTTCTGGGATTTTTTCAGCGGTTTTAGCAGAATCCCCGCAGCCTTAGAAGCACTAGACCTCCGAAGCCTCACCCGCCCCGCCCGTCCTTCACGACCTGACTTTCGAACATGAAAAGTTAGTTAGAAAAGTTTCTGTGTGACTGTATTGGCACTGCAAACATTGCAATGTTTGTACTTTGCAATGTTTGCAGGGGATTGAGATAAACTTTATTCGAAAGAACGAAGAGGAAGAAAAATTAAATAACGAAGAGTGTTGAGACGGTCATCATTTGTTAAGCTTTTCTTGATATTTTTACCGGGGCTGGGGTTTGTCTCTGGGAATGTCAGCGTGAGGTGTCCTGTGGGGAGCAGGGGCTTCGGAGTGAGCCTTTGGTCATACTTGGCGACTGAGGTGACCTGTGGAAAGGTATTCTGCGGATACAGGCCGCAGAATAAGGCCCATCTGTCTGAGCCAGGTACGCATCAGCGTACATGGCGAGTTATGGGCCGGCCTTTTCACAGGTTGCCTCAGACGCTTAGTATGACCAGGCGAAACGACAGCCTCTGCTCCCCACAGGACACCTCACGCGTCCGCATCGTCATAAGTATCCACAACCCTAAAAACTCCCCACAACCACACCTCTAAAAGTAAAAAAGCAGACCGGCAACCTCGATTAAAACGGTCACCAGTCTGCAAAACAACACGGAAATTCTTAAATTACTATATTCCGCTCTGCAGCATATTCATGAACACACTTCCATCACCTTCACGCTCTATATGTGTTCAATCCCTGCATCTATTTACGATTATAATTGATCAGACAACCCTTAAGGATGATCTCTCTCTCATCATCTGTCAGCTCACCCAGAGTTACATCGAACTCCTTCAAAGAATCACCTTCAACAGTATATCCCTTGATCACGTCTGCTTTTTCCTCAACCGCCTTGCGGATTCCCGGGAAGAACAGATAATCACCGTTCTTGAACGGAAGATCTCCGGACGGGATCAGGAATGGAAGCATACCCCAGTTGATCAGATTGGAACGATACCTCTTGGTTGCATACTCATTGGCAATGTTTGCCCAGCCGCCAAGTACCTTCTGGCAGGATGCAGCCTGCTCTCTTGCGGAACCATCGCCAGGTTTCACTGCAAAGATGGTGCTTCCTACGCCAAGGTTTGTCTTATCAACATCCGGATAAGTCTTGTTGATGGTTTTAATAACCGGTTTCAGTTCCGGAACAGCCTCTGCCGGGCAGTTACCTGCCTGGATTGCCTTCTGTGCTGCCTGGATCTCTTTTGCACGGCCAACATAAGCCGGATCCTTTCTGGACAGTGTGAACTCTGCAAGTCCAAGCGGATTGGAACGGTAGGAGGATGTCTCACCGGACGGGATCAGCTCGTCAGTGGTAGTAACCGGATCGTGGATCTCGGAAACAACCTTCAGGATCAGGTTGTCTGCAAGTGCAGCCATCTCCGGCCAGTCTTTGATATTCGGTCCAAACTGGATCTCTACGCTTGGATCTGCCACGCCCTTGCTGTCAAATACACGGTTCTCGTAGATAGACTTATCGAAGTAGTATTTATGCTCGGAATAGCTTCCGTCAAACTCCTCTGCTGAGGTAAGGAATCCCTTGTTTGCTGCTGTAGCTGCAATGGAACGTGCATCCATAAGTGCAACCGAAGAGATCTGACCGTTCTGGATCTTGGAGCCTTCACGGTTCGGGAAGTTTCTGGTTGTATGACGGATACTGAATGCATTGTTTGCAGGTGTATCTCCGGCGCCGAAGCACGGTCCGCAGAATGCAGTTTTCACAACTGCGCCTGTTCCGATCAGTTCTGCAAGAACACCATTCTTAGCCAGTTCCATGTAGATTGGAGTACTTGCCGGGTATACACTTAAGGTGAAGGCATCATGGCCGATATTTTTGCCCTTGAGGATATCTGCTGCAGCGCAGATATTCTCGAATCCACCGCCTGCACAGCCGGCGATGATTCCCTGCTCAACATAAAGCTTGCCATCAACTACCTTGTCTCTCAATGTAAACGGAATCTTTCCGTCAAGGCTTACCTGTGCTCTCTTCTCCACATCTGCAAGGATATCGTCAAGGTTTGCCTTCAGCTCATCGATGGTGTAGGTGTTACTTGGGTGGAACGGCATTGCGATCATTGGTTTGATCTCACTGAGGTCGATCTCTACACAGCCATCATAGTATGCAACGTTGCCCGGTTTCAGTTCTTTGTAATCCTCCGGTCTTCCGTGGATCGCATAGAATTCCTCGATCTTCGCATCTGTCTGCCAGATGGAGGAAAGACATGTGGTTTCTGTTGTCATAACATCAACACCGATACGGAAATCTGCGCTTAAGCTGGCAACGCCTGGTCCAACGAACTCCATAACCTTATTCTTCACATAGCCGTTGGCAAAAACCTCGCCGATGATGGCAAGCGCAACATCCTGCGGTCCTACACCCGGACGTGGAGCACCTTTCAGATAAATAGCAACTACTCCTGGCATATTAATATCGTATGTCTGGCAGAGAAGCTGTTTTACAAGCTCCGGTCCGCCCTCTCCCATAGCCATGGTTCCAAGTGCTCCGTATCTTGTATGACTGTCGGAACCGAGGATCATCTTTCCGCCGCCTGCAAGCATTTCTCTTGCAAACTGATGGATAACTGCCTGATGAGGCGGTACATAAACTCCGCCGTACTTTTTGGCACAGGTGAGACCAAACATGTGGTCATCTTCATTGATGGTTCCGCCTACTGCACAGAGGGAGTTATGGCAGTTGGTCAGTACATATGGTACCGGGAACTTCTCAAGTCCTGAAGCTCTTGCAGTCTGGATGATTCCCACAAATGTGATATCATGGGAAGTCAGTTTATCGAATTTGATCTGAAGTTTCTCCATGTTATTGGATTTATTGTGAGCCTTGAGAATAGAATATGCGATGGTATTCTTAGCAGCCTCTTCTTTCGCTACAGGCAGATCAGCCTGGTTCTCGGGAATGATTTCCTGTCCGTTCTGAAGATAAACGCCGGTATCGTAAAGTTTCATTTCGGTTCCTCCAATCTGTAATGATTCTTTTTTTTTCATAATTTCGTTTATTATAGAGGATTTTTACACATTAGTCAATAAAAGTGAGCACACCTGGTGCATTGTTTTGTATACAAGCGTTATTGTCCTGTGCTTTACTTTCCCTGCAAAATCCGCTATACTGAAGACCATATCGGACGGATATTCATATTCTGCCGGCTGTGGCAGTTTCAATACGGAGGTACTGTTTATGTTTCGTTTATGGGGAAAAATATGGAAAGACAATCGCATGCTTCAGGACACCGTTGTCTGTGATGACAGCGATGATACCAGAACCCACAAGATCTTTCACGGACTTGAGGAAATCTGTTATCAGATGGATCTGGGAAATCCTATCTGGCTGGATGCCACAGTGCGGGATTTCAAAAAGCATGATAAGGCCCGCTTTTATCAGGATAATTTCATTGAACATATTGAATTCGACTACCTGGAGATCCAGGTGATTGAGGAAGACTGAGTAACATATAAAAGGACGCAGGAAAGCCACGAATGCTTATCCTGCGTTCTCTTTTTACTGTCACACAAAAAAACTCTCCGGCGGATACAGAGAATCGTATCTGCCGGAGAGTTTTTTTTGCATCCGGTTCCCTTATTCCGGAATATCTTTGTGTACATTTCTGTATTTTCTCAAATATACCGGGATATGTTTTTACTCTGCATTCATAAACTCCCGTATGATCTCCCGCATGATCTCTTCCTCCTCCGGAGAAAGCATCTTGCTGAAGTGACTTCCGGTAGCAGCCGTCTGACGGATACTTCTGGTGATCTTATCTACGATTTCTTCCTGCAGAACAGGATCCGGCTTTTCTGCGACCGGTACTTCCTCCACCCAGGTACGGACCTGTTCCACATAATCTGCAAGAGAAGCCATCACAAGCTCTTCCTTATAAGAAAAGTCCAATGCCTGACGAAGAAGAAGCAGTACTACCGGCACTGCCGCCCCTATATAAAGATAAAGCATAGACAATCCTTCCCTGTATCCCAGTCTGCTGTTGAGAAAAACAGACAGTCCCAGAAGAAATGTACAAAACAGTGACGGATACCATACAAATCGGTTCATCCGATGCCAGAGCCTGTCCCTTGACTTCCACAGGTTCAGCCATTTTTCTTTGAGATTCTGTAATCGCTGCGTATTTCGGATCATTCTTCGGTAGGTAAGGTTTGTTGCCAGCATCCCCAGACCGCCGATACATCCCATGGATGTCATGACGTAAAGCGGGATGTTCAGCTTCATGATCATCTCCAGCATAAGCCCTCCCTTTTTCACTGCCGCACAGTGCCTGAGCGTGCTTTTGTTCTATAGCCGCACTGCTCATCGCCTTAGGAATATTATACTTCTATATAACTTAACTGGAAAGAATTTTCGTTCGTCAAATGCTGCCCCTGTTTTCGGTCTTTTTACATTTCCTGCAGTGCTTTGACTACATTTTCAAATTTCATGAAGTGAGAAGCCTTTACGAGGATGGTATCTCCAGGTTTCACATATGTGTTCAGGTTCTTAAGAAGGCTTTCCAGATCTTTTTCCCGGATGACTGTCAGATCCGGATTGGTCTGAGATGCCTTTTCCGCGATATGGGCTGCAAGTGGTCCTACGCAGATGCATGCATCGATCCTGCACTGACCTGCATGAATGCCTACACCTTCATGAAGTGCAGCTTCATCCGTTCCAAGCTCACCCATATCGCCAAGAATGGCAACCTTTCTTCCAAGTCCGTCCTGAAGAACATCCAGGGAAGCCTTCATGGACATGGGATTTGCGTTGTAGCAGTCATCTACGATCATGAATTTATCGGTCTCGATCATATTGAATCTTCCGCTGACCGGTTCCAGGCTTTCGATGCCATTTTTGATCTGCTCTGCATTCAGTCCGTAAAGTCTGCCCACAGCTGCTGCTGCCAGTGCATTGGATACCATATGACGTCCCGGCATTGGAATATCTACATGAAATGTCTGGAGTTCTCCGTTCTCTGCCATTTTTCCCTTCAGACAGATGTCACAGCTCATTCCCTTCAGGCCACGGCTTTCCACATTTTCACAGGTAACAGAAGCATTTTCTCCGTTTCCGAAAAATACCGGCTGCATGCCGTTGTATTCCTTTACTGTGGAAAGCTTATCATCATCACCGTTAAGTACGATATTTCTCTTCACATACTGAAAAATCTCTGTTTTTGCCTTCAGGACGCCGTCTCTGTCTCCAAGGTTTTCCAAATGGCAGGTTCCGATGTTTGTGATCACGCAGGTGTCCGGTTTTGCGATCTTTGCAAGACGGGTCATCTCACCGAAATCACTGATTCCCATTTCCAGAACTGCGATCTCATCTTCATCACGAAGGCGGAATACTGTCAGTGGAAGTCCCAGCTCATTGTTGAAATTCCCCTGGGTTTTCAGTGTACAGTATTTTTCCTTCAGCACAGAGGCGATCACCTCTTTTGTGCTGGTCTTTCCAACGCTTCCTGTGATTCCCACAACAGGAATATCAAGCTGCTCCAGATAAAACTCCGCAATGTCCTTTACTGCCTGAAGGGAGGAGCCTACCTGGATATACGGATGATCCGCCCCTTCAAGAGTTCTCTCGGATAAGGTCGCGAGTGCACCTGCTTCCATTACCTGCGGGATAAAACGGTGAGCATCCACACGCTCTCCTACTACCGGTACAAAAAGACCTCCTTTTTCCACCTTACGGCTGTCCGTTGTGATCGCAGTCACTTCCTCCTGAAGTTTTTCCTGCGGGCCGTGGTAAATACCATTGCAGACTTTTGTGATATTTTCCAATGTAAGATTTTTCATGAATAAAATCCTTTCTTTTGCCAGAAACTCCTCCTGTCAACAGGAGGAGTTACGGTCAGATATTTTATTTGCTGTATTTCTTAAAAGAAATGCGGATCAGTTCTTCACAGAGGTCCGGATAGTCGATTCCCAGGACCTTTGCTTCCTGCGGGATCAGACTGGTGGGTGTCATTCCCGGAAGTGTGTTTGCCTCCAGGCAGTACATATCACCGTTTTCTTTCATCATGAAGTCAAAACGTGCATAGCCCTCAATGCAGAGAGCCTTTGCGCCAGCTTCCGCATAATGCTGCATTTTCTCGGTCAGTTCCGGTGAGATCTCAGCCGGACAGGTTTCTACTGTGGAGCCTGCCTGATATTTGTTCTTGTAATCATAAAAGCCCTGCTTCGGTGCGATCTCGATGATCGGATAAGCCTTTCCGTCTACAACTGCAACGGAAAACTCACGCCCCCTGATATACTCTTCAACAACTACCTCATCTTCATAAGAATAAGCACCATCAATGGCATCCTCATATTCTTTCTGGTTGTTTACAATATAAACACCTACGCTGGAACCACCGCAGCATGTTTTTACAACAACAGGAAATTCCATACCAAGATCATGGATGTTTCTTGTACAGTTTTCTTTCAGCATGGAAACGCCCTTCGGTGTCGGTACCTGATCCATGAGAAAGATCTTCTTGGTGAGGCCCTTATCCATAGCAAGGGCACTGCTTAAATATCCGGTTCCTGTGTAACGGATCCCCAGAAGATCGAAGGTTGCCTGAACCTTTCCATCCTCTCCGTTGGAACCGTGAAGTCCCATAAATACAATGTCTGCTGCCTGACACAATTCCAGTACATTCGGTCCGAAAAAGCTTCTTCTTGTGCGTTTGATCTCTTCGATATCATCATCGAAGCTTCTCATATACTCTGCCGCAGAATCTACCTCATAATCTTTATCTCCAAAGGGCTCATCCCAGTCCACCGGCTCCAGTCCGCAGAAAATATCTACAAGAATGGCATTATGGCCTTTTTTACGAAGTGCCTTGCAGACACCGGTTCCTGTTACGATGGAGATCTCTCTTTCTGTACTGGTTCCGCCTGCCAATACAACGATATTCATACTTTCATCTCCCTTGATGATCTTGTGTTTTCTTTTTTCGTATTCTTTTAATATTTCTTTTAATCTCTTATTCATAAACTACGATTGGTACTCCTACACTAATATTATTATAAATGATTGCCGCCTTATCCTTCGGGGTGTTTACACAGCCATGAGAACCATTTGTGATATAGATCTGCCCGCCATACTGTGAACGCCAGCTTGCGTCATGGATTCCGACTCCTCCGGAAAACGGCATCCAGTATGTAACCGGTGATGCATATCCAGGTCCCTTCAAAACTGCCGGTGAACGCATGGCATCCAGTGCAAAGCATCCGGTTGGTGTGGAATGGCCCTTTCGGACACAGCCGGTAACTACCGGTGTATCTACCAGAAGCTGTCCGTCTTTATAGAATACCATTCTCTGGTTGGTCAGGTCAATCTCTACATATGTATTTCCGATATCATTGGTATCTCTGCAAAGTCCGCTGTAAGCATACGCCGGCTGTCTCACTTCTGTAGTTCCTGCAAGAATGGCATTATAAAGCCATTCAGTCTCTGCGGTCTGATCGATAGCCCATCCGTAATCACCGCCCTTGATGGTCTTCTGGCGGCCATCGTAGGTGGTAAATGTCCTCGTGCAGCCAAAGGTATCATATTTATATCCCAGGCTGTTCACATAAGCTGCAACCTGATCTTTATTTACTATATAATCTCCGTTTGCGTCCCTGACCAGCCAATCTTTGATGGTATTTCGGTCAAGCTGTTCCGACCGGTCCGAAAAATCATAGGTGATCACGCAGCTGATAAGCTTGTTCATCTGGTCACAATCTTTTTTCAGAGCTTCATCGTCTTTATATATCGATGGTTTTTTGTAGCAGTTTTTCTTTTCCAGACTAACTGTTTTGTCTCCTGCGGAAACAGCTGCACGGATCACCTTCTGAACCTTTTTTGTATCCAGGGTCGTTCCTTCTTTTTCCGGCTGGATCTCGTAGGTTTCGCCATTATCCTTAATGCATGCGTCTGCAGGCTTTTCCATATTGTCCTTCTGCATGCATTTCAGATTCTTCACAGCCTCTGTCAGCTTGTTCTGATCTTCATAAGCAGTATCCGTTGCCAGTGTATATTTTTTCTTCTGATTAAAAGCAAGGAACCATTTGTACCGGGCCTGTTTCTTGATCAGCTTTTTGGCTCCGCCATCCGGCTTGTAGACCAGGCCGGCTTCTTTTGCGGTAATGCTCTCTTTTCCGTTATTTCTTGTATCAACGGTAAGAACATATGCCTGCACTTCCTTTGCAAGAAGCTTTTCTGTTTCATCTGCAGTTTTATAGGAGCAGTTAAAACCATTCACCTGAGATCCCGGCAAAAAATGATCTGTAAAATAGTGTACACCATATCCATAAGCCCCTGCTGTAAGGATCAGCAGGATCATGATCAGTGCAATGACCAACTTTTTGCCTGTTTTCATTTTTTCTTTTTCCTCATCCATGAGCTCTCTCCAATAGTTATGACTGCCCGGTATTACGCATGCTGAAATACCGGGCAGTCTGATGTGATCGATTTATTTCTCCAGAAGTTTTTCCACACTTACAAGCTTCACACAGAGAACAAATACCTCTGCTGCCTTGCCAAGCTCCTCAACGCTTGGGTAGCTTGGTGCAATACGGATATTGCTGTCTTTCGGGTCCTTTCCATATGGATAGGTTGCGCCTGCTCCAGTCATAACAACGCCTGCTTCTTTTGCTTTGGCAACGATGGCTTTCGCACAGCCTTCCATAGAATCAAAGGAAATGAAATATCCGCCGTGAGGTTTGGTCCACTCACCGATTCCAAGTCCGTTAAGCTCTTTATCCAGTGTTGCGAGAACAAGCTCGAATTTCGGACGAAGGATGTCTGCATGTTTCTTCATATGCTCATGCAGTCCGTTGATATCTTTGAAGAAACGAACGTGACGAAGCTGGTTCAGTTTGTCGTGTCCGATGGTCTGTACAGTCATGTATTTGCGGAAGTCATCCAGGTTCGCCTTGGATGCAGCAACTGCTGCGATACCGGAACCAGGGAAGCTTACTTTGGAGGTAGAAGTAAATTTATAAACAATGTCCGGATTTCCTGCTTTCGCACACTCATCAAGAATCTCAAGAAGGAAATCCTGATTGTCATCATAGAGATGATGGATGCTATAAGCGTTATCCCAGTAAATACGGAAGTCCGGTGCAGCCGGCTTCAGATGCGCAAAACGCTTAACTGTTTCTTCGGAATAAGTGTAGCCCTGCGGATTGGAATATTTCGGAACACACCAGATTCCTTTTACTGCCGGATCTTCATTGACATATTTCTCAACCATGTCCATATCCGGGCCTTCCTGAGTCATCGGAATGTTGATCATCTCAATGCCGAAAAATTCTGTGATACGGAAATGACGGTCGTATCCTGGTACAGGACAGAGGAATTTCACCTTGTCAAGCTTGCACCATGGTGTATTTCCCATTACTCCGTGGGAATAGGAACGTGCAATGGTATCGAACATTACATTCAGACTGGAGTTACCATAGATGATGATATTCTCTGGCTCTACCTCTGACATCTCACCGAGAAGTCTCTTGGCTTCCGGGATTCCGTCGATGACTCCATAGTTACGGCAGTCCACACCGGTCTCACATTTCAGATCTGCATCCCCTGCAAGTACTTCCATCATTTTCATGGAAAGATCAAGCTGATCCGGTGCAGGTTTACCACGGGACATATCCAGTGCCAGACCTTCGGCTTTGATCTCGTCGAACTCACGGTCGAGTTCTTTCTTTAAATCGAGTAGCTCTTCCCTGCTCATCTC
>OLRT01001955.1_pt1 | contig 13578 bp, 12 predicted proteins | sample 1672021 | NCBI WGS metagenome assembly OLRT01 (sample SAMEA3136637, study PRJEB25190) | human gut metagenome | reverse complement strand
CTTTTGCGTATGGCGCGCTTTGGTTTCTAAAACAGCGAGATTTGCTGGGGTTCGGTGGCGTATTCGCAGGCCACTTCGTCGTCGAGGAACTCGATTTCGTGCGACTCCCATTGCTTGATGGGCGCGATGAAGTTCGTTCCGTCTTGCCAAAACACCAGGTTGGCGCCCACCATGCCCGCGCACACGCCGCCGCAAACGCTGGCGTATTCGTCGCCTTCAGGCAGTTGCATCGTGTGCGCCTCGGGCGAGGGACCGCCGAAGTAGTAGGGCGACAGGTCGAGCGCGTCTTCGGGGCAAAAGCCGGCTGCGGCAACGGCTTGAACGTCTTCGACCCGCGCGACCGTCTCCGCAAGGGCGCGGCATGCGGCGTCGAAGTCGTACGGTTCGTCGGCAAGCAGCCGCGTCTTGAGCGATGCGCGCATGGTTTCGAGCACGCCGTCGCACGCGCACAACGCGGCTTCAAGCGCACGCGCGTCGTCAGCGCACGTGAAACGCCCGACGACGCGCGCCGCGCGGGCGCCTTGTTCAAGCAGCCGTTCGATGCCGCGCGTTTCGCTGGAAATGCCGGCCTTCACGTACCCGGGCGCGAAATAGGCCAGGTACACGTAGTGCGGTGTCTGGTTGTAGGCGCGCTGTTGGGGCGAAACGTAGCTGCTGAAGTAAAACGACGGGTTGAAACCGGTGGCCTCGATGCATGCCGGGCACATGTCCTCTTTGCTGTCGGGCAATAGCTCCACGTCAAGCGGGCAGACGCTTTTCTCGTACGTTTCCAGGTCAAAGCGGCCAATGCAATGCCGACGCGGGAGCTTGCGCAGCGAGAACGTCCGCCCGAGTATGGGCACGTAGTTCACGGTGCCTTCGGTCAGGTCGTTGACGGTAAGGTAAGGGCCGTCGGCGCTGAAGCCGTATCCGGCCAGAACAACGGTATGGTCTTCGAAGAGGTTCGACATGGGTTTCCTTTCGGGCGCCAGCGGGCAGCGCGGATTGCGCGGCCGCGCGTTGTGCGTAATTGGCATGCGGGCATCATAACGCCGTTCGGGCGTATGCGCGCGAGGCGCGTGCGGTAAACGCGATTATGGTGGACAGGCGCGGCAAGGCTGCTTGTGCAACTGGTCTCGCGTATATCATAGCGGCTTGCGAAAGGCGAGGGTGAAAATCGACAAGACGCCTGCTACCCGACAAGGTGGGGGTTCAGCTTCTCAGGAAAATGGCCACTGTTTGCCATTTTTTCGAGAAGCTGAATGAAATCGGGGCAGAACGCTCTGAACCTGAATGTGCGTTGGACACCGTGCGATTGCCGTGTTGAGAAAGGCGGTTCTTGCATGTAAAACGCCTGGTCAAAAACTTGCTCGAAGAGCGCTATTGAGCTATTGGCTCGGTCAGGACGGCGCGTTTGCCATCTGATATTCAGAAACGCGGACTATTGACCAACAGTGGCCATTTCTTCGAGAAGCTGAATAGGTCGAAGCGTTTTGCGTCCGTAAGGTACGGTGCGAAGCGGGGCTGCTTTCATAAACCCGATTGCCGATGACGGCACTAAATCCGAATGTGTATTTGCAAAATGTTGTACAACAAATCCGTTCTGCGCCATGCTAGCGTTTTTCCTATCGATGAAAGGAGATGGGACAATGGCGCTTATAACATGCCCGTCTTGCGGAAAGGCAGTTTCCGACGAGGCAAAAAAGTGTGTTCACTGTGGAGCGGAACTTAAAAGTGACTCCGATGACTCTCGGAAAGATGAGGAGGAAGACGTAATTGCAACCTGTCCCGACTGCGGGGGATTGCTATACGACACTTCCGAGGAAGCGTGCCCATATTGCGGCCGCCCAATTATGAGCGAAGCCGATTTGCGCTCATCCCAAGAAGACTCTGAGTCAAAAGTGAAGGCCGCCAAAGCACCGGCTGTCAGGAAAAACAAGATTATCAAAATTGTTGTTGCTGTCGTGCTTGCCGTTGCGGTTGTCGTTGTTGCGTCGGTTTGTGTTGTCCAGGACAACCTAGCAAAACAAGCCGAAGCCGAAGCGCAGCAATTTAATGAATACGTGTCTAATATGAGTGCTGCATCTACGGCAATGCTGAATGGTGCGGCTGATTCGGAATCCATGTGCAATCAGGTGAGCAAAATTTGGAACGCCGCAATTTACGATAAAAAGCAGTACAAATGGGGCAGCGACATTCAGAAATACTATTCTACGGACTTTAATGAAGCAATTGCTAAGTATTATGCAGATGATTCCACTAGGTCGGCGGTCTCCTCGCTTAAGTCGAATCAGTCCAAGGTTTCTGATCTGATGAACAAGTTAAGCGATCCACCTGAAGGGACGGAGATTGCATATAACACGTTGACCGATTTGTACGACGAGTATCTGACCCTAACAGGATTAGCGCTGAGCCCCAGTGGATCTTTGCAGACGTTTAATACCAATTTCCAAAATGCGGACGATAGCTTTTCGAACACATTGAAGAAACTGCAAAGTCAAATTCCGGACAACAAAACCGTGAAGTAGGAGGGGTTGAGCCGTGGCAAAGAAAACTTCCATCGAATGGTCTTTGGGCATATCGTTGTTGTCGTTGGTGGCTACGTTAGCTATTAGCGCGCTTCTGGTCAACGTAGCGGACTTAGTATTTCCCGATGGCTATACAACTACGGGAGATGGTTGGATTCTCACGCATCAAAAACAAAGCACATATTTTGACGACGCCTCTTTGGGCGAATCATCTTTGGACAAAGTCTCAATTGAAGGGATGATTCGCAATACGTCAAATGAGACGCACAGCTATTTGATTCATTACACCTTGAAGGATGAGAATGGGAATGCCATTGATGAAGCGGTTGGCGTTACGGACGATATCAAACCAAACGATACGGAAGTGTATTGGTGCCTGTCGTTTAACGACTGGGATGCTTCGGGTATGAAAGATCGGAATCGTTTTGACGTTGAAGTGTCTGCTCTGTGACGTCAGAACCGCCAGTGACAAATTATTGAGTACTATGCGTACAGCCCAGGGAGTCGAAAATCCTCCTGGGCTGTATTGTTGTATTTGGCATCTGCGATTGATGAAATGAACGCGTTGTTTTGCGAGCAGTTCGTTCTCGTAAAAGTTCCGTCAATCGTGTTGCTTTATCACTCTACTGTGCTAAAGTATCGAACATCGCATGATGAACTTTTTCCGGCGCGCTGCGGCGGGCAAAGGCTCCCTGGGCCGCTAGCCGCCAGCTGCCGATTCAGCGTGCGGGCAAGCCGCCGCACGCATACGCTTAACGAAAGGTGGGAAACCGCATGAATTACGTGACGCCCTCGGGCTTTCGCGATGTGCTGACCGATGAGGCGGTGCTGCGCGAGCAAGCCGCCCAGGCCGTGCAGGCGAACATGGCGGCGAAGGGCTATCTGCCCGTGGAAACGCCGACGCTCGAGGTGATGAACGTGCTGCAGGCCGGCGGCAGGTTGCCGGGCACGCCGTTCAAGCTGTTCGACGCGCGCGGCGACCTTCTGGCCATGCGCCCCGACGTCACGCTGCAGATCGCGCGCATGTGCGCCACGCGCCTGGCCGGCCAGCCTGGCCCGTTCCGTTTCCGCTACATGCAGCGCGTGTTCCGCGAGGCGGAAGGGCAAACGCAGGCCGAGCCGCGCGAAACCACCCAGATGGGCGTTGAGCTGATCGGCGAAGCGGGTGCGGCGGCCGACGCCGAGGTGGTGGAGCTTTTGGCCGAGTCGCTTGAGCTTGCCGGCGTGCGCGACTTCAAAATCGCGCTGGCGTCGGTCAGCGTGCTGCGCGCGCTGCTGGCAACGTGCGGCGCGCCGGAAAGCTGGCGCCAGGCCGTGCTCGATGCGTACCACACGTCGAACTTCGTCACGCTCGATGAGTTGACGTGCGGCGCGGGCGCGCAGGGCGTGCCGCCGGTGTTTGCCCAGGCCATCGACAAGTTGGCGCGCATTCGCGGCGGTCGCGAGGCCATCGCCGAGGTGCGTGCGCTTGTGGCGCCGCTGGGTTGCGAAAGCGGCCTGGACAGCCTGGAGCGCGCCTACGACCTGATGGAGCAGGCGGGCCTGGCCGACAGCATCCAGGTGGATTTCTCCGTCATGAGCAGCTTCGACTACTACACGGGCATCGTGTTCGAAGCCTATGCACCGGGCTTGGGCGTGCCGCTGGGAAGCGGCGGGCGCTACGACAACACCATCGGCGCATACGGCGAAGGTCGCCCCGCCGCCGGCTTCGCGTTCTTCCTGGAACGCGCCATGGCCGCTGCGGCGCAGGCCGACGAGCGCGCCGCCGCCGGCAGCGCCACCCGCCCGCTGCGCATCGCCGTGCCGAAGGGGTCGCTCAACGCCGACTCCATCGCGTGTTTGGCAGCGTGCGGCCTTGACGTCACCGGCCTTGACAACCCCGGCCGCCAGCTCATCATTCGCAATCCCGGCGTGGAGTACATCATCGTGCGCCCTTCCGACGCGCCGGCGTTCGTGGAGCTTGGCGCGGCCGACTGCGGCATCTGCGGCGAAGATTCCCTGGTGGAAGCGCAGCCCGATGTGGTGGAGCTTGCCGACCTGAAGTTCGGCGCCTGCCGCTTCATCGTGGCCGAGCCGGCTGGCGCCGCGGAGAAAACCGCCGAGCACTATCGCCGCCTGGGCTCCATCCGCATTGCCACGAAATACCCCAACATCACGCGCGCCCACTACGCGAAAACGGGCACGCAGGTGGAGATCGTGAAACTGCACGGAAACATCGAGCTGGCACCATTGACGGGGCTGGCCGAGCGCATCGTCGACATCACGGCCACCGGCACCACGCTGCGCGAGAACAACCTCGTCATCGTGGAAGACGTGCTGGCATCCACGGCCCGCTTCTTCGCGAACGGCACGTCCATGCGCACCGACCCGCGCATCGTCGAGCTGGCCGATGCCATGCGCGCCGGCGCCGCCGAGGGCAAGTGGGAGGCCACGGTCATCGCTGGCGGCGTGCAATCGCCGGCCGAGCCGCAAAGCTAGCAAGCCCCGCCGCCGCGCCGCGGGACCGCCGAAAAGGAAACGGTGGGCCGCAGCCGCGCTTGGCGCTACCATAGCAACGCGCGCTTTTGCGCACCGAACAAGGTAAACAGCCGGAAAAGCCCGGCAGGACATAGAAAGAAGGAAACCATGCGTCGCGTCATCCTGAAAACCGGCGAGCAATTCTCCAACAAGCACCTCAAGCGCACGGGCGCGTTCAACGCCCAGGCCATGGCTGCGGCCACCAACATCATCGAGCAGGTGCGCGAGCAGGGCGACGCGGCTCTGCGCGAGCTCACCGAGAAGTTCGACGGCGTGAAAATCGACGACTTCCGCGTGCCGGCCGAGGCCATCGAGGCTGCGGCGACGCAGGTGGATCCCAAAACCGAGGCCGCGCTGCAGAAGGCTGCGAAGCAAATCCGCGAATTTCACGAGCGCCAGGTCAAGCAGAGCTGGTTTTCCGTGCGCGAGGACGGCGCGCTGGTAGGCGCGAAGGTCACGCCACTTGAAAGCGTGGGCATCTACGTGCCCGGCGGCCGCGCGCTCTACCCGTCCACCGTGCTTATGAACGCCCTGCCCGCCGCCGTTGCCGGCGTCGAGCGTATCGTGTGCGTCACGCCGCCCACGAAGGACGGTTCCATCGACCCGGTGGTGCTTGAGGCATGCCGCCTGGCAGGCGTTACGGAAATCTACACGGTCGGCGGCGCACAGGCTGTGGCCGCGCTGGCTTACGGCACCGAGTCCATCGAGCCGGTATGCAAAATCACGGGCCCGGGCAACGCGTTCGTGGCCGCGGCGAAGAAGATCGTTTCCGGCGATGTGGGAATCGACATGATCGCCGGCCCGTCCGAGGTGTGCGTCGTGGCCGATGAAACGGCTAATCCGGCCATGGTTGCCATCGACCTGATGGCTCAGGCCGAGCACGACCCGCTGGCAAGCTGCTACCTGGTCACGTTCGACGAGGAATACGCGGACAAGGTGGAAGCGGCCGTCGAGCAGCACATGAAGTCCTCCACGCGCGCCGAGATCACCACGGCATCGCTGGCTGACCAGGGCCTTATCGTCATCTGCGACTCCATGGAGCAGGCTATCCAGTCCGTCAACGTTATTGCGCCCGAGCACCTGGAGCTGCACTTCGACGGCGCGTTCGAGCAGCTTGGCGCCATCCGCAACGCCGGCGCCATCTTCGTGGGAGAGTGGACGCCCGAGGCCGTTGGCGACTACGTGGCCGGCCCGAACCACACGCTGCCCACCGGCGGTACGGCCCGCTATGCTTCGCCTCTTTCCACCGACGAGTTCATCAAGCACTCCAGCGTCATCCAGTATTCCGCGAAGTCGCTGGCCAACGACGCCGATGCCGTCATCGCCATCGCGCGTCACGAGGGCCTGTGGGCGCATGCCCGCAGCGTTGAGCTGCGCAAAGCGCTGGTGGAAACCGGCGACATCTACGGCTTGGACGGCTCGAATGAATAGCGTTCGCGCGTCAGCCCCGCAGCTGGCCGACATCACGCCCTACGACCCGAAGTACCTTCCGGCGCGCGCGTACCTGTCGGCCAACGAGAACCCCTCGGACGTGGAAACCGAGGTGCGCAACGAGATAAAGCGCGAGATCAACAAGGTGGCGTTCAACCGCTACCCCGATCCGCTTGCCAACGAGCTGCGCGACATGATCGCCGAGGCAAACGGCCTTGACCGAGACCAGGTGCTTGTGGGCAACGGCGGCGACGAGCTGCTGTTCAACATCGCGCTTGCCTGGGGCGGGCCGGGGCGCAAGTTCCTGAACATGCCGCCGACGTTTTCCGTGTATCAGAACAATGCCGAGCTCACGAACACTGAGGTGGTGAACATGCCGCGCCGCGCCGACTACTCCATCGACGAGGAAGCGGTGCTTGCGCGCGTGGCGCAAGGCGACATCGACTACGTCATCGTCACCAGCCCGAACAACCCCACGGGCGATTTGGCCGACGAGCGCTTCATCCTGCGTCTGCTTGACGCCACCGATGCGCTGGTGATGGTGGACGAGGCGTACTTCGAGTTTTCGCGCGGCACGGTGCGCCCGTACCTGGCAAACCACAAGAACCTGGTCATCCTGCGCACGTTTTCCAAGGCGTTCTCGCTTGCGGGCGTGCGCGTGGGATACCTGCTGGGAAACGCCGAGGTCATCCGCGAGTTCATAAAGGTACGTCAACCGTATTCGGTCGACGCGGTGTCGCAGGCCATCGCGCGCGTGGTGTTCCGTAACCGCGCGAAGTTCGAGCGCGGCATCATGCAGATCATCTCCGAACGCGGGCGCGTGTTCGAGGCGCTGGGGCAGCTGCCGGGTGTGACGGCGTATCCGTCTAACGCCAACTACATTCTGTTCCACGTTGAAGGCGCAGGTCAGGTGTGGCAGCAGCTGTACGACCGCGGCATCCTGGTGCGCGATTTCAGCCGCGCGAACATGCTTGAGGACTGCCTGCGCGTGTCCATCGGCAGCCCCCAGGAAAACGACGAGCTGCTGGCGGCGCTGCAAGAGATTTTGTCCAAGTAGCGGAAAATGGGACAAGGGGACAGTCCCTTTGTCCCATTATTTCACGAGGGAAAGGCGGACGCTATGAGCGAACGCGTTGCGCGCATCTCGCGCACCACGAAAGAGACCGACATCGAGCTGTCGGTCGACCTCGACGGCACCGGCACCACGGATGTGGAAACGGGCATCGGGTTTTTCGACCACATGCTCACGGCGTTCGGCCGCCACGGCCTGTTCGACCTGTCGGTGCGCTGCGCGGGCGACTTGGAAGTTGACGGGCACCATTCGGTCGAGGACGTCGGAATCGTCATGGGCCAGGCGTTCGCCCAGGCGCTTGGCGACAAGCGCGGCATCCGCCGCTTCGGCGACATCGCGCTGCCTATGGACGAGGCGCTTATCTTGGCGGCCGTGGACATTTCCGGCCGTGGCCAGCTGTTTTGGGATGCGCAGGTGCCGCCGGTGATGGTGGGCTCCTTCGATGCCACGCTGGCGAAGGAGTTCTTCATCGCGTTTGCGGCCAACGCTGGTGTCACGCTGCACGTGCGTCAGCTTGCGGGCGAGAACACCCACCACGTTATCGAAGGCATGTTCAAGGCCGTTGCGCGCGCCATGCGCCAGGCCTGCGAGCCCGACCCGCGCATGGGCGACGCTCTGCCCTCCACCAAAGGAATGCTCTAGAGGGGTTCCGCCGGCCTGCCGGCCGGCGAATTGGCTCGACGCTGTGGGGCGCTCTGGCACCCCATCTTGCCCTTCAATTTCACGGGCATGGCCCAAAGGCCAATGCCCGTTCATTTCAGGGCAACCTGGGGCACCAGAGCGCCCCTCGCTGACTTTGACTGACCTGGGAGTTTTCGTCTCGAAAGGCGCTTATGATCGCTGTTGTTGACTATAAGAAGGGCAATTTGCTGTCTGTTGAGCGCGGGTTGCGCGCGGCGGGCGGCGATGCTCGCATCACGTCGGATGCGGGCGAGATAGCCGCTGCCGATGCTATCGTGCTGCCGGGCGTTGGCGCGTTCGCCGATGCGGCCGCCACCATGGAGGAGCTTGGCCAGATGCAGGCCATCCGTGAGCGCGTGGCGGCAGGCGCACCGTTTCTGGGCATCTGCCTGGGCGAACACCTGCTGTTCGAAGAAGGCACGGAAGGCGCGGGCGACGCCGGCAACCCGCACGGCTTGGGGATTCTTCCCGGCTGCGTCGACCGCATGCCGAAAACGGATGCCGAGGGGCGCGCCTACAAGGTGCCGCACGTGGGCTGGAACACCGTGGAGTTCGCGGAAGGCCAGGCGGAAAATCCGCTGTTCGCCGGTATCGAGTCGGGCACGTACTTCTACTTCACGCACAGCTACATTGCGCCCGAGGGGCCGCACACTATCGCGCGCACCACGCACAGCGTGACGTTCCCGTGCGCGGTGGCGCGCGGCAACGTGTTCGGCGTGCAATTCCATCCCGAGAAAAGCTCGGATGCGGGCGCGGCGGTGCTGCGCAACTTCGTGAACATCGTGAACGCGGCGGCGGGCGCCGCGCAAGGCTAGGAGGACGCCATGTACCTGCTTCCCGCAATCGACATTTTGGGCGGCAAGGCCGTTCGCCTGGCGAAAGGCGATTACAACCAGGTGACCGTCTACAACGACGACCCCGTGGCCCAGGCTCGCGCCTTCGAAGAGGCCGGCGCCGCATGGGTGCACGTTGTGGACCTTGACGGCGCGCGTTCGGGCGTGCCGGAGAACATCGCCATCGTGGAGCGCATCGTGCGCGAAACGTCGCTGAACGTGGAAATCGGCGGCGGCATCCGCAGCCTGGAGACGCTCAAGCGCTTGGCCGACGCGGGCGCGGCGCGCATGGTGCTGGGCACGGCGCTGGTGAACGACCCCGAGCTTGCGCGCGCTGCCGTTGACGCCGTGGGCGGCGACCGCCTGACGGCCGGCATCGACGCGAAGGGCGGGGAAGTGGCCGTTTCCGGCTGGGTCGAAGGCTCGGGCGTGGCCGCCACCGACCTGGCGCGCGCTATGAGCGAAGCGGGTTTTCGCCACATCGTGTATACCGACATTGCGCGCGATGGCATGCAAACCGGCATCGACGTGCAGGCGTACGTGGACATGGCCGCGGCGTTCGGGCATCCCGTCATCGCCAGCGGCGGCGTTGCCAGCGTGGCCGACATTCAGCGCCTCGCGCCAGTTGCGGCGTCCATCGAGGGCGCCATCACGGGCCGCGCGGTCTACGAAGGCACGCTTGACGTAGCCGAAGGCGTTGCAGCCTGCAAAGCGGCTACGGAAGGAGGCACCGCATGCTAGCGAAACGCGTTATCCCGTGCATGGACGTGAAGGACGGCCGCGTGGTCAAGGGCGTGAACTTCGTGAACCTGCGCGATGCGGGCGACCCCATCGAGCTGGCGCAGCGCTACGACGAGCAGCGCGCCGACGAGGTCATCTTCCTCGACATCACCGCCACGTCCGACAAGCGCGAAACCACTGTTGACCTGGCCAGTCGCGCCAGTGCGCAGCTGCACCTGCCGTATTGCGTTGGCGGCGGCTTCCGCAGCGTGGCCGACATCCGCCGCATGATAGCCGCCGGCGCCGACAAGGTGTCGGTCAACAGCGCGGCGGTGGCGAATCCCCAGCTCATCACGGATGCGGCTGCGGCGTTCGGCGGCCAGGCCATCCTGTGCGCCATCGACGCGAAGCGTCGTGCCGACAACCCGAACAAGTGGGAAGTCTACGTGCACGGCGGGCGCACGGCCACGGGCATCGACGCGGTGGAGTGGGCCGCCGAGGCCGCCCGCCGGGGCGCGGGCGAGATCCTGCTTACCAGCATGGACCGCGACGGCAGCAAAGACGGCTTCGACTGCGCGCTGACCAGGGCAGTTGCACGCGCGGTCGACATTCCCGTCATCGCCAGCGGCGGCGTGGGCAAGCTCGAGCACTTCGCCGAGGGCATCATCGACGGCGAAGCCGACGCCGTGCTTGCCGCCAGCGTCTTCCACTTCGGCGAATTCACCGTCCGCCAGGTTAAGGAATACATGCGCTCTCAAGGCATTCCGGTGCGCCTGTAGAAGGCCGCCTGCTTCGCAACTTTCGCGGCGCGTCTGCTCAGGCGTGCCGTTTTTCTGTCGGCTTGTCATTGATCGCCGCCGTTTGACCCTCCCAACGAAAGGACCGACTATGCAAACACAGCTTCCCGAGCTGAAATACAACGCCGATGGGCTTATCCCGTGCATCGTGCAGGATGTCGAAACGCGCGAGGTGCTGATGATGGCGTGGATGAACGCCGAAAGCTTGCAGCTTACGCTTGAGCGCGGCGAGACGGTGTTTTGGAGCCGCAGCCGCCAAGAACTGTGGCACAAAGGCGTCACCAGCGGAAACACGCAGAAGATCACTGAGCTGCGCTACGATTGCGACGCCGATACGCTGCTTGCGCTTGTGCACCCGGCCGGCCCCGCCTGCCATACCGGCGCCACCAGCTGCTTCTTCCGCACGCTGAAGGCGTTCTAACGGCTTCAGCCTTTGTTTTTCGCGGCGGGCGCGCGTTTGCGTGCCGCCGTTTCTCGTTTTGCCGCAACTCGTGCGCATCGCGTAGTTATCTGGTGTTATGCGCTTGCACCTGTTTGCCGGCTGCGTTATTCTGCCCGTAGTTCTTTTCCTCGGAAGAAAACCCTTCACATCATCCGTTCCCATGAATCCCTCGCGCTATCTCTATGCGCTTAGTGGGTAACGACCCGAATCTACAAGGAGGAATAAGGGTGAAGTTCTTTCTGGACACGGCTGATCTAGCCGAAATCGAAGAGGCCGCAAGCTGGGGCGCCCTGGCCGGCGTCACCACCAACCCCTCGCTGTACGCGAAAATCGGCGGTAAGCTCGACGACTTCCACAACCACATGAAGCGCATCTGCGACATCGTCGGCCCCGACTGCCCGGTGTCCGCCGAATCCGTGGCCATGACGCGCGACGAGATCGTGGCCGATGGCCGCAAGCTGGCCGAGATCGCGCCGAACATCGTCGTGAAGGTCCCCACCATGGTCGAGGGCCTGGCAGCCACGCACACGCTGGCCGCCGAGGGCATCCCGGTGAACATGACGCTGTGCTTCAGCGTGCCGCAGGCGCTTCTGGCCGCCCGCGCCGGCGCCCGCTACATCAGCCCGTTCATCGGCCGCTTCGACGACATCTCCGAAGACGGTCTGGCGCAGGTGGAAAACATCGTCACGGCCATCAACAACTACGACTTCACGGCCAACACCGTCAACGGCGAGCAGGTCGAGATCATCGCCGCATCCGTGCGTAGCGCCAACCACGTGACGCAGGCCGCGCTCATGGGCGCCGACATCGCCACCGTGCCGTTCAACGTGCTGAAGAAGATGGTGCAGCACCCGCTGACCGACCGCGGCCTGGACACCTTCATGAAGGACTGGGAGAAGGTAGCTAACGCATGAGCGAAGACCAGAATGTGACGGAGGCCCCGGCCGCCGAGGCCCCCGTCGCCGAGGCCTCTGCTGCCGCGGCGCCCGTGAAGCGCCGCCCGGGACGTCCGCGCAAGCGTCCCGTTGCCGAAGACGCCGCCGGGGCTGAAGCTGCCGGCAAGCAAGAAGCGCCGGCAAACGCCGAAGAGGCTCCCAAAACGCCGGCGAAGCGCCGTCCGGGTCGCCCGCGCAAGAAGATCGAGACGGCCCCCGTTGGCGAACATGCTGCCGAAAAGGCAGAAGCTGCGGCTGCTGACCAGGAAAAACCTGCGCAGCCTGCCGAAAATTCCGAAGTTGAGAAACCTGCCCGCAAAACGCGCACGCGCCGCACGCGCGTGAAGCGCGATGCTGCCGAGGAAAGTGCCGAGGTCGCAACGGCTGCCGAGCCCGCTGCCGCGGCAGCGGCTGCCGACGAGGCGCCCGCAAAGGCCCAGGACGCGCCGCAAGGCGAAGCGGCCGGCGAAGCCGCCGACGCCAAGGACGCTCAGGACATGGCACCCGGTCGTGCCGCGCGTGCTGCGCGCACGCCGCGCAAGTCGGTGCGCGCTTCCGGTTCCGCGCATGCCGATCGCGACGGTCGCAAACAGCGCGACGGCGGCGAGCGTGCCGAAGGCCGCAACGACAAGAACAACCGCCACAGCAACGATCGCAACGACCGCGACCAGCGTGACCAGCGCAACGATCGCAACAACAACGATCGCAAGAACCGCAACGACAAGAACAACCGCCACGACCGCCATCAGCGCAACAACAACCGCGAGGTTGTGCCCAGCGTCACGAAGGAGGACCTGGCCAAGCTCAAGGTTGCCGAGCTGCGCGCGAAGGCCGCCGAGCTTGACGTCGACGTTGCGGGCCTGAAGAAGGCCGAGCTTGTCGACGCCGTGTTCGACGCCACCATGAAGGCCGAAGGCTTCATCGAGGTCGAGGGCATCTTGGACATCCTGCAGGATGGCTACGGTTTCTTGCGCACGAACGGCTATCTGCCCAGCGAGCAGGACTGCTACGTGGGCCTGTCCACCATCCGCCGCAACGGCCTGCGCAAAGGCGACAAGATCACGGGCACCACGCGCCCGGCGCGCCCGAACGAGAAGTACGCCGCCGTGCAGAAGGTGCTCACCATCAACGGCGTTGCCGCCGAAGAAGTGGGCAAGCGCGTGCGCTTCGGCGACCTGACGCCGGTGTACCCCGACGAGTGCCTGACCATGGAGCATGGCAAGTCCACCATCACGGCGCGCGTCATCGACCTGGTCAGCCCCATCGGCAAGGGCCAGCGCGGCCTCATCGTCAGCCCTCCGAAGGCCGGCAAGACCACTATCTTGAAGGACATCGCGGCTGCCATCAGCGCAAACAATCCGGAAGTGCACCTTATGTGCCTGCTGGTTGACGAGCGCCCCGAGGAAGTCACGGACATGCAGCGCTCCATCAAGGGCGAGGTCATCTCTTCCACGTTCGACATGCCCACGGAAAACCATATCCAGGTGTCCGAGCTGGTCATCGAGCGTGCGAAGCGCCTGGTGGAAGACGGCAAAGACGTGGTGGTGTTGCTTGACAGCCTCACGCGCCTGGCGCGCGCCTACAACCTGGCGCAGCCGGCATCGGGCCGCATCCTGTCGGGCGGCGTGGACTCCACGGCGCTC
>OLRT01001954.1_pt1 | contig 13578 bp, 14 predicted proteins | sample 1672021 | NCBI WGS metagenome assembly OLRT01 (sample SAMEA3136637, study PRJEB25190) | human gut metagenome | reverse complement strand
TTTTTAACATAGAGTTTAATTTCAAAAAAATTCTTTTTATCCTTCATACAATCAATCCAAAATATAAATTTAATTTTACCTATATAGACACATAAACCTGAATTATTCATGACCATTCAAAAAAAGCTGTGGACAGACTAAATTTTAGTCTAAACCACAGCTTTTTATCGTTTTGATTTTAAATTTGAGTCAATTGATACTCCAAATCTCTAAAAAAGGGTAGACTCCCCCCTTGGTGATGTGTTTCTCTAAAAAATATCTCATTTTCAAAGAACGACTTCAGTCACTTACTCTAACTGAATGGCCTGAATCGTTTTTAAACAATGATGGAAAACTTCTTTGTAAGGATGGTGACTACAGAGTTTGAACATGATTCTTCGTGATTGTTTCACTCGCTTGGCAGCGATTTTAATGAGTTTGATCCGTAAGGTTTCAATCTGCATCTTAGAAAACTCATGAGGTAATGTTAATCGTCTGAATCCATTGATGAGATTGTAAGCTAACACCATGAGTTGAATTCGGTTAACATTTGTCATCCAGTGCTTATGACTGACTTTATCCATTCTAAATCCATTTTTACACTCTTTGATATAGTTTTCCATCGTCCCACGTTTAGCGTATAGACTGATAACCATCTCCGGTCTTGTTTCCATGTTCGTCACTAAAAATAAATAATCGGGAATAAGTTCGCCTGCTTTTCGTCTCACTTGAACGATGACACGTCTTGGCCGATCCCAACTTTTTGCTTGATACTCAAACTCCCCATAGAATTGTTGAGAATATTGAAGTGAACACTCTTCCAAAAAAACATCCATTACTTCTTTAGCTAAACGATAGAGAGTAGCATTTGCCTTTAAACGGATCACATAGTTTGTGTTTAACGTTTCGCATAACTTATACAGTTCCTTATGAGCAAATCCACTATCTCCGCGAACGATTCGATAGCTCGATGGAAACCTCTTTTGATAGTGTGATAATAAGGGACCGATAAAAGAAACGATATTTCGTGAGGTATAAACATTCCCCGCACGAAGCTCAACTTTTAAACAGTCTCCAGTCATTCCATCAAAAACCATGAGAGGATGAAAGCCTTGTGCTTGATAGTGGGCATTAAAGGCCTTCCCATATTGATGACCATAGGTTTGAAAATGAGTGGAATCCACATCAAAAATAAAATGATGAGGCGTTTCGACTTGATAAAATTGCGATAATAGTTTTTGATTGATGAGTTCAAATTGCTTGCTTGTTTCCTTCGTCAATCGATGAGTAAAACGAGATAAAGTCGGTTGAGAAGCTAACGAGGGCTTATCAAGCAAAGTAGTTAATAAAGGGTCAACTCGTAACTCATCCGCATCATCAGCACAGTGATAACCAGCAATGGTTTGATAAATTTGTTGGAGACAGAGGTCGTGATTCGTATGAGTTCGAATCGCCTGATCAGTCTCTAAATAAAAATACTGTTTTAAGAGTTCTGGAAACTTCATGTGATGCATAAATTCTTGGATTAACAACAGTCCTGCATCCGACGTTAAATCCCCACCCTTGAAATTAAATTTAATCTTTTTATTGAAACGAAGTTGTTCTTGATGTATCATAAAAATATAATCTCTCCTTAGTTTTGGTTTGGCGATTAAAATTCTAATGTACTTAACCGTTTTTGTATAGTGTTAGGGTGTCACATCAATTGTAACCCTACATTAGTAGAAAATAATTTAATACTTTTGTGATAGATTTTTCCAATAAAGTATGCTATACTATGACTATTTATGGATAAACAAATGTGAATTTACAAAGGAAGGGAAAACTATCATGGAAAAGATCAAAAAGCGTATAGCTAACTTAAAGGTTGCAGGAAAATTAAAAGTATATCAAATGACAGTGCTTGTTATGACATTATTTTTAGTGTTGGTGGCACTGATCTCGACATTAGTGATCCGTTCAAATATAGAGAAGATCACGGAGGTCTGGTCTCCGTCATTGGAATATCTGCAGGATTTAGAGACAATGACTGCGAAATACAGAATCAAACAGTATCAGCATCTGGTAGAATCAGATGCAGCAGTCATGAACTCCTGCGAAGAAGAAATTCAGAAGCTGGAGAAGCAGATCAAGGATACCGGTGCGAATCTGGATGCGATCATCACTGCAGACAGTGATGCTCAAAAAGGACAGGACGATTACGAAGTAGCAAACGCTGCATGGAAAAAATACAGGGGTGCTTCAGATGAAATCCTGCAGTTGAGCCGTGAGGGTAAACAGCAGGAAGCATCGAAACTGATGACCGGAGAGGTGTATGAAGACTATAAGTCATTTTCTAAGAAATTAACTATATTACGTGACAAGTTCCAGGTAGAATTAGATCAGGCAAAGACCATGGCTAATGTATGCACTGTAATCATATTTATTGTGATCGTGGCAGCGGGTCTTGCGATTGCTGTAGTGACGACACTGATCGGAAGGATCATTACCAATTCCATTACCGAGCCGGTAGAACAGATAGAGGCAGCAGTTGCCAGCCTGCGTAAGGGCGAACTGTCTAATGTAGAAATGCTTACCTATGAGTCTGAGGATGAGCTTGGCGATACCATCAGGAATCTGAAAGAAGCCATGGGTATTCTGGCAGATTATGTCAGCGAGATCTCTGTGGAGGTAAAGGCAATCGCGCAGGGTGACCTGACCAGAAATGGTGATGATATTACAGATTTCCTAGGCGATTTCTCGGAATTGAAGGCATCACTGCTGTATATTTTGAAACGGTTTAACAGTACCCTGACCGAGATCAGCAATCTGGCAGAACAGGTATCATCGAATTCATCCGAGGTGGAAAATGCATCAAAATCCCTGGCGGACGGTGCAACAGAGCAGGCAGGAGTCATCGAGGAATTGAATGCCACCATTGATACGGTCGTGGATCTGGCGGCAGATACAGCGAAGGAAACACAGAGCGCATCTGCACGTGTAAAAGCCTCTGCAAATAAAGCGAACGAAGAAAAAGAAAAAATGAACGAGCTGCTCACGGAAATGGAGCACATTACAGAAATCTCCAAGGAGATCGGTAATATTATCACAGATATCGAGGATATTGCTTCCCAGACCAACCTGTTATCCCTGAATGCTTCCATTGAAGCAGCCAGAGCAGGAGAAGCAGGAAAAGGCTTTGCGGTGGTTGCAGATCAGATCGGCAAGCTGGCAGCAGACAGTGCAAAATCTGCTGTAAATACAAGAGATCTGATCGATAAGACCTTAGTGGAAATCGAAAAGGGCAATACGATTACAAGAACAACAGCAGACGCATTCAATCAGATCATTGCAGATATGGAGTCCTTTGCAGAGCTTGCAGAGAACACCATGGAGAAAGCCAACTCCCAGGCAGAGTCCTTGGAGCAGATCGGCCAGGGAATTGAACAGCTGTCCGGCGTAGTACAGGGCAATGCTGCATCCTCCGAAGAGAATACTGCGATCAGTATTAATCTGGCAGAGGGAGCAGCCAAGATGCATGACCGCGTGAATATCTTTAAGCTATTCTAGAAAAATGGCAGGAATAGAGTGGAGCTGTCGGAAGGAAGGTTCTTGTTGTGATTAATGATATATTTAAAGTGTTTGGAGAGCAGACAGGAGAAATCTTATTTGAGATCATTAAAGATTGTATGGATGATTACCTGTATATATTTGATCTGCAGAATAATACCTTTGAGATTTCACAGTCAGCTGTGGAACGGTTTAATATGTCGAAAAATGTTCTGACAGATGCTGCAAATGAAGTTATGAAGGTAGTATATGAGGAAGACCGCAGGATGCTTGCAAAGCATCTTGCGGATATATGCGAAGGAAGAGAAAATGTACATAATCTTCATTACAGGTGGCTTGATAAAGAAGGTATGCCGGTCTGGATCAACTGCCGTGGTATCGTTATCGATGATCAGCAGGGAAATGCGGAATATCTGGTCGGGTGTCTGAATGAGACCGGCAACAGGAGAAGAGCCGATAATGTCACAGGACTGCTTGGCGGTCCGGAATTCCTTGCTTACCTGCGTGGACAAAAAGAACCCATTACCAAGGGATTTTTTATGCATGTAGGAATTGATGATTTTGGAGCGATCAATAGCTCCAGGGGAGCTGATTATGGTAATTATATCCTGAAAAGTGTAGCCGGCTGTATGAAGGAATGCCTTTCAGACAAGCAGAGAATTTACCATCTGGTAGCGGATCAGTATGTGATCGTGGATCTGGAAGCTTCCTCCGCAGAAGACGCTGTGGCACTGAAAGAAAAGATTACAGATAAACTTCATAATTTCATAGTAGCCGAAAATTATGAAGCTATATTTTCTATTTCTATTGGTGTTATAGATGCAGCAACATTTTGTGAGGGAACCGAAGAATGCCGCAAAAAGTTTGAATTTGCCTTGAAACAGGCAAAAAGCATGGGTAAAAATGGATTCTATATTTTTGACCAGGATGACTATGAGGTCTTTTTACGAAAAGGAAGAATCATAGCAACACTTCGTAATGCTATTGTGAACCATTATGATGGCTTTGAAGTATACTACCAGCCGATCGTGGACTGTCAGTCCGAACAGATCATTGGAGCAGAGGCACTGATGCGTTTTTCCATGATAACGGAAGAAGGGCGGGAGTTTGTTTCACCGATGGAGTTTATCCCATTATTGGAAGAGACCGGATTGATCATTCCCGCTGGAAGATATATTTTGAACGAAGCTGCAGCAATGTGCTGTGAAATGCAGAAATATATTCCTGACTTCCGGATGAATGTAAATGTATCCTATGTTCAGATCCTGCAAGGCAATGTGGAGCGGGATATTCTGGATGCAATTCAAAAATATTCATTACAGCCGGAATGCTTATGTGTTGAAATGACAGAAAGCGGATTTATGGATATGACACCTTCGTTCTGTAAATTTCGTAAAACTCTGGACAAGAACGGGATTCCCTTTGTGATCGATGATTTTGGAACAGGATATTCGAATCTTCATTGTATCCGTGATATGAATCCAAGTTACGTGAAAATGGATAGGGATTTTACTGCCAAGGCGATGAACAGTGACAGGGATTATGAATTATATAAAAATATCATCCCCATGGTACATTGTATTAACGTCAGGATATGCGCAGAAGGCATCGAGGAAAAAGAATGGCTTCTGAAAATGAAAGAAATGAAGGTTGATTATCTGCAGGGATATTATTTTGGAAGACCATGTGGAAAGAAACAGTTTCTGCAGCAATATGCCAGTGGCATCAACGTTAAATAAAGAGAGTAGGGCAGACTCAGCTATGTGGGGCTGCCTTATTTTACGGTCTTATCAGAAGGATGGATCCATAACGGCTTCTTTCAGTTTTTCCAGGTCATTGGCATCAGGGTGAGACAATGCACAGTCAAAATTCTGCCGTTTGATTTCAGTTTCTGCTTCTGTAACTTTTTGCTGCATAATTTTGATACCTTCGTAGGTGATGGAACAGTCATATGAATAATCCGATCGCCGGACAAACAAAAACTGTGCAGAATTATATCAGTGCAACATATCCGGATGGTCACACAGAGGTGTTTTTTACTCCCATGGCTCCGTTTGAAACACCAGAGGCACTTGAAAAAAACTGTGAGGAATACAATAGAGTGATTGGTAATCTTGAGGTTGAACCACTGATTGCTATTCCTGTATTTATACATGATTTTCTTTGTATTCATCCCTTTAATGATGGAAATGGACGAATGAGTAGATTACTTACAACGCTTCTTCTATATAGAAGTGGATTTTATGTAGGAAAATATAGTTCACTTGAGGCTAAAATTGCTAAGAATAAAGATTTATATTATGAAGTGCTGGGGAAAGCTCAGAATGGCTGGCATGAAGGAGAGGAGGATGTAGTTCCTTTTATAAAGTATCTTTTAGGAACAATACTTGCAGCATATAAAGATTTTGAAGATCGTTTTGAGATCATCGGGGAGAAGCTCCCAGCATTAGAAATGGTGCGGAAAGCGACTAAGAATAAAATTGGCAAGTTCTCCAAACAAGATATCAGAGAACTTTGTCCATCGCTTAGTATTAGCTCTATAGAGGGTTCATTAAGAACGCTTGTAAAAGAAGGAGAATTGATGAGAGGTGGTTCTGGAAAAGCTACTTATTATGTGCGATTAATGTAGATTAAGAACAAACATTCGAAGTGCAAGGGAAGATTTATGGACTTGTAATCTGGCATAATAGAATTATCTTAAGAAAGCAATAGCTTTTTAGATGGCTCTATTTTATTGACAGGTTTGTTTTTACAGGAGGTACATATGAATTACGTCGTGATTGATTTAGAAATGTGTAAAGTGCCAAAACTTTATCGCCGCAATTATAAACATGCAAATGAAACAATTCAGATTGGAGCTGTCCTATTAGATAGTGAGTTCAAAAAAATTGCAACACTTAGAATATTTTAAAAAGGAAGGCGTTTTATATGAAAAAGAATACAGCAGGTAAAAATTTTATAACAGCGCTTATCATCATAGGAGTTTTTTGTTTTGCCGGGTGGATCGCCAGTATGTTTGACAGTGGACCAAGGTGTATCGAGACAGGCTGCTACAGACGTCAGGAACCTGATAGCGATTACTGTTATGATCACGAGTTATATAGGGAGGAATCCTCTACAGATGACGAATCATCATCCGATGACAAATCGTCAACGGACAGTTCCACTGATAGTGGCTCCTCCAAAAAAACATATAGTAATATCAACAACGATCGTAACAGTGATTCTGATTCATCTTACAGCAATAATACAAGAAAAAATACATATGGAACATCTAGTTCCCCAACAATCAGTACATACGATTCTTATGATGAGGGGTATGATGACATCTATATGGATGGTGATTATGATGATAACAGATATGACAATGACAGCGACTATGCAGATGGTGTAGATGATGCAATGGATGATGACGATGAAGATTGGTAAAGGAGTTGCAGAGTCCACCTACAAAATAAACACATTCCCCCCAAAAATCCCTCTATCCGATTTCTCCAAAATTCTGTATAATAAAACCATATAATACAGACAAATACGGATAGAGGAGGGACACTGATGTTAAAGACATTCCACACATCATACATAAGAAAAAAGAAATCACGGGCAGTCACAGCTCTGAGCCTGCTTTTTCTGATGCTGTGCTTCACAGGATGCAGCATGGAAGGAGTACCGTTTGCAAACTGGGACTTATATCACAGCGAAACATATGAAAATGCAGAATCTTACCAAACCGGAGATTTTTCGGGTAATGCAGATGAAGTACAAACGTTAGCTGTATACTGGCGCTCCGGAGAGATAAAGATCACGGAATCAGAGGGCGATTCTATTGAGATCCGTGAGAGTGGAAAAAATCTGACAGAGGATGCAAAAATGCATTATTATCTCAAAGACGGTCAGTTAGAAGTCCGTTTTTGCGCATCAGGAGCAACCATTCAAGTAAAACCGAAGGAGAAGCACTTGCAGATAGAAGTGCCAAAAAACATGCAGTTGTCCATTCACAGTACATCCGCGGATGTGAAAGCAAAACATTTAGAGCAGGAGCAAATATTAGTGGCAACCATGTCGGGTGATATAGAGATCGGAGAGTTTGTGGCAGAGGAAGGAGATCTCAGCAGCGGTTCCGGAGATATTACATTGGACAATATGCAGGTTCAAGAGGCAGCGATCACGACTGCAAGCGGAGATGTAGAGCTCTCCTTACCGGAAAAAGGTGCTAAGATCAAATACACCACAACAGGCGGAGATCTGGAGACAGATCTGGACCACAAAAAAACCGGAAACATCTATGTATTTGGTGATGGAAAAACCAATCTGACCATACAAAGCACGAATGGAGATCTGATGATCAGATAGGAGAAGGCATATGATAAGAATGGAAATAGCACTGATACTGGTACTGCTCTTTATAGCATGCATGTATTTTAGTGCAGAACGTCCACACACATTGCTGCATAAGACATTTTCCGTGCTGCTCATAACTGTGATCGTGCATCTGATCTTTGACGCGGCAACCATATATACGGTAAATCATTTAGACAGCGTTCCGGCAATTTTAAACAGGATACTTCACCGTATGTTTATCGGAACCATGGCACTGGTGGTATATTGCAATTCTTGTACAGGAAGAGACCGGAAAAACCAGACTGTTAGATACGGCGGCAAGAATGTTTCTGGTAGTGGCGGAAATCGGAGTCAATTTTTTAGCGTATCTGACAAACATCCGCATGGAACAGGCAAAAAAGTTATTGTTATCCACGCCGCTATCTATTGCCGAGGTATCGGAAAGATCAGGCTATGGAAATTACCGGGTATTTACAAAAGCCTTTAAAAAGTCAGAAGGCGTGACACCATCCCAGTATCGGAGGAACTTTTTAGAGGAGTAGACCTTAGAGGATAGATATTACAAGAACAGGAATTAGAAAAATAGAAACGTAAAAACAAAAAATAAAAAATAGAATCAGAAAGAACACGGAGGCATTTATATGTAGGCTTCCGTGTTTTTTACTCTATAGGATTAGTTGGTCAAAAGGCGATTTCAGGTTTTTTGATTGGCAACTTGCACAAAGCCGGGTCTATTTTGTTCCGTTGTACGAAAATAAGAAAATCTAAGTCTGCCTGAGTCAGGTTGTGATGGAATGACGTGTACGTCTTAAACGCCCCGTCCATGGGGCTTAAGACTTTTGCTGCCGTCCATGGCAGCAAAACACTATACATGAACAGCCAGACTAAGATTTACTAATTTTCTCCCAAAGTCACAAAAGTATCTCGGGTTTGTGCAAGTTGCCAGCCACTAAGTTGTGAGCCGTCTTTTGATACCCTAATCTCTATAGGAAATACTGTGTTCCCTATAAAGTAAAAAGCCCTTCGGGCGAAGATGCGCAGTTTGCGGAGAAATAAATAGTTACTATGTAGCAGCACCGTTCGCGTGTGGAACAAAAGCTGTGCTATGGAAGAAATATTTAAATTAGTAACATTCAAATCCTACAAAAAAGACACAATCGCCTACAGAACAAACCTAAAGAACAGGGAATCCGATAGAATAAACATAGTAGAAAACAGTTCCGAAAGGAGGAACCGCATGATGAAAGCATTTACATTAGCAGCATTGCCATGGATTCTTGCCGGACTGGCTGTAGCAATTATCTGCGCCGGAATGGATAAACAGAAAAGTACCAAAAAAGAAAAAGAAGCAGAAGAAAGACAGCGGCAGCGTACAGATCCGTGGAATTGATGCAGACAAAGGAAAAAAAGATACAAAACGCATGATCGGCGTCGTTTTTCAGGACAGTGGGTTAGATGGGGCGCTAACAGTCAAAGATTCCTTCAAATCCTCCTTGCCGGAGTTTCTAAGCGTTTCAGATAAACTGATCAACGGAACTGTAGCCGCACAGTTAGCGGCAGCATTACTCGCAGTGAGCTGCGTTACCGTTACCTTTTGTGTCAATCTGACCATGATCCAGGATAAAGCGAATGGAGCAAGAAAAGATTTTAATGTATCACCGACAGGAAAACCGGTTATCTATTTAGGGTACTTGTACTGTTTGGCAGTGTGCTTTCGAGGATCGTGTGTTATCCGTTAAAAACACAGGGACAGATGTCGGCGGTAGGAACGATCGTCAGTGCCGGCTATGGATTCATCTGTGGAGCATATATGCCAATCTCTAATTTTGGCAAAGGACTTCAGAAAGGATTGTCCTATGTTCCAAGCACTTATGGAACCTCCATGCTTAAAAACCATATGCTTCGCGGAGTATTTGAAGAGATGAAATCCAAGGGATTTCCGGACGATGTAGTGACTGGCATTGCAGATTCGCTGGACTGCAATCCGGTATTTCGGGGACATGTTGTAAGCAGTGCAGAAATGCTGGCGTTCATGGTAGGAACCATTGTTGTATTAGGGATCATTTATCTGATCATAACGGCACTTCCTGAAAAATAAACAAAATAAATCCGGTTGTAACCGCAAATCTATCATGCTATAATGGGCGTAAACATCAACCTCGGAAAAAACAAAAAACTATTAGAGCAGTGCCAGACCTTAAAAGAATATGCCATCTATGTAAAGAAAGTACGAACCTATGCAAAGAGCATGAAAGTAGAAGAAGCGGTAGACCGTGCAGTGACAGAATGTATCAATGAAGGAATCCTGCGGGAGTTTCTGCTTCAAAACAGAAAAGAGGCGGTGGAAATGAGTATTTTTGAATATGATGAAGAGGCGGTCTTTGAAGTTGTCAGGAAAGATGAATATGAGAAAGGCATCCAAGAAGGCGAAAAACAGTTTGCCCTTCTGACCGAAAGACTCTTAGAAGCCGGGAGAACACAGGACCTGCTGCGTGCTACACAGGATCAAGAATATCGCAAGCTGTTATATAAAGAGTATCAGATTTCATAAAGAGGAGGAGCACCAATGGAAACATGGTTTTATGAAGTAGTCAGCATTGACGGAGACTATGCAAACTTAAAACGTACCGATATCGAATCGGATGACTTAAAGTTAGTTGCAAGAGCATTACTGCCACCGGAAATCATGGAAGGAAGTAAGCTGAAATACGAGTTAATGCAATATGAACTTCTTCCGTTATAAATAACTTTAGAATCGAATACAGGTAAAAAGTAAAGGGCAGAGACCGGAAAACGGTTCTGCCCTTTTGTAACAGGATTAAATTTTGAAATAACGCATTTCATTTGCGAGTTTCTCAGCCTGTGTGGCTACATTCTGTGCAGCTTGTGCTACATTTTCACTGTTGTCGGTTACGCTTAAGGCTTCCTGAGCAAGACCTTCAGAGGTTGCAAGGATTTCTTCGGCACTGGCGGATTGTTCTTCTGTAATAGCAGCTACAGAGGTTGCAACTTCATCCACTTTGTTGACATTCGTAATCATTTCCTGTAACAGCTCGCTTGTCTCTCCGATCGTCTGGTAAATATCGTGGAATGTGTGATGCGCGGTAGAAACCAGCTCCTCACTGTCATGGATGTGTTTGGCACTTATCTGGGTCTTGTCCACGGCATCGCTGACGAGAGTATTAATATCTGCCGTAATAGAGGATATTTTGTCCACGGCCTGCGAACTTGTTTCGGCAAGGTTGCGGATTTCTTCGGCAACAACAGCAAATCCTTTTCCGGCTTCACCGGCTCTTGCTGCCTCAATGGCTGCATTTAAGGAAAGCAGGTTCGTCTGGGAGGCAATATCTCCGATAATTTCCACAAATTTTGTAATCTCTTCCGTCGATTCACCGACATGACCGACAGCGGTTTCTAATTGGGTAACGGAGGCCTGAACGGTTTCCATGGCATGTTTTACCTTATCCATGTCATCCCGTCCCTTGCCGGAAATTACAACGGTATCATTCATCTTTTCACTGGCGTTATGTCCGATCTGATCTGTTTCAGAAACGATCATCGCCAGAGAGGTTGTATTTTCTGCTACTTCTGTTACGGAGTTTGCCAATTCCTCAACAGTGGAATTTAACTCTTTCATAGAGGTAGATTGAGTTATCGCGGAGCGATATAATATTTCGGAAACGGAACTGCTGTTTTCAGCCTGTTGATTCAATTGTCCGGATATGGAAAAAATAGTACCGATCGTATTTCGCATAGTACCAATAAATTTCTGCATACCATTTCCCATAGCAGCGACTTCATCCTGGCCTTTGGTCTGTACATTTACCGTAAAATCACCGTCAGTAATCTTTCCGATATCCTTTGTCAGGGTTTTGATCGGTTCAACAACAATGTGTACAATTCGTTCGATCAAAAATCCGATAATCACCATTGCCAGGACTAAAATAAGGATAATTCTGGTCTGCAAACCTTTTAAATCTTCAAGGACAGTACTTTCTTTTACATTAGAGACCAGAACCCAGTCAGTTCCTGTGATCGGTTCGACCTCTACATAATAGACTGTATTACCAACGGTAACATTTTGAACTTTTCCATTCTTTTTATCAATCTTATCAGCAACCGCTTTCACATAAGAATCTTTGCTGTCAGAAGAGATTGTTTGTGCCACTAATTTCTGGTCTTTGTGTGCTAAAATGGTATGGCTGTTTTTATCAACCAGAAATGCGTAACCATCATCCATAACTTTGATATCGGATACCATCTTAGAAGCATAATTTAGAAAAACATCTGCTGCAGCAACCGTTTTAGCACCATTAGAGGTTTTAAGTAACGTTGTGGCACTTACAATAAATTCGCCGGTATCTGCATCGCGATATGGTGTGCCAAAGGCAAAAGATTTATGGGTTAATCCCTCTTTATACCAGTCGCGCTCTGTGATCCCATAGTCCGCATCCGGAACCCAGCCGGACATATCAATATATTTCCCATGGTCATCACCGATGTAGACTCCGTTTGGAAAATCCTGATTCATATTTACAGTCGTAGCCAGATAAGTTTTTTCGGTTTCTTCATCCATTGGAACGGTTTCTAAAGTGTTTTGTAACATATCCAACGTATTAAGAATACCGGTGGTCCAGGTCTCTAACTCTTTGGCATTCATTTTAGATTCTGCCCTTAACAGATTTTTTGCCTCTTGGACAATGATCTTTTTAGAAGCCATATAAGAAATCACAATAATGGATATAATAGCGATAGCGATACAAGGAAGTAGAATTTTCAGCAGCTTAGCTTTTATACCTTTTAACATTTTCGTATTTTGTCGATCGTTTTTCATTCGCACGTCTCCTTTCTGCATAAGTATATATAAAAGTATAATACGGATATATGCGTTTTTCAAGGATTTTCTTAGGAAACACGTCTGTTATAGCTTTTCCCTATACCCCAATATAGAAATGTCATATGAAAGCAAATCTTGAATTGCCTCCAAAATCATAGTACACTTTTAATGATCAGAAAAAAGACATCCTTAAGATGTCTAAGGAGGCAGTCACATGAAATTAAGCCAGATTCTTGGTAAAGATAAAATCACATTGTCATTTGAAGTATTTCCACCCAAAACAGAGGCGAATTACGAAGCCGTGAAAAAAGCAGCATTGGATGTTGCGGCGTTAAATCCAAGTTATATGAGTGTTACCTACGGTGCGGGCGGAAGCACCAGAGCGAATACAGTACAGATCGCATCGGCAATACAGCAGCAGTATGGGATCACTGCAATTTCCCATCTTACCTGCGTCGGAGCAACGAAAGAAGACATCGACCATACACTGGATTCTATGAAAGAAGCAGGAATAGAAAATGTACTGGCACTTCGGGGCGACCGGCCAAAGGATTTTGAAGGAGAACCGTTTACAGATTTTCACTATGCATCCGAGTTAGTAGAGCATATCAAAGCAAGAGGAGATTTTTGCGTAGGAGGTGCCTGCTATCCGGAAGGGCATGTAGATGCCCATAATAAAAAAGAAGACATTACATATCTAAAGAAAAAAGTAGATGCGGGATGTGACTACCTCACAACCCAGATGTTTTTTGACAACAACATCTATTATAATTTCCTCTACCGGGTCAGGGAAAAAGGGATCACGGTACCGATCATACCGGGAATCATGCCGATCACAACGAAAAAGCAGCTCGCAAGAAGCTGTGCCCTTT
>OLRT01001946.1_pt1 | contig 13607 bp, 13 predicted proteins | sample 1672021 | NCBI WGS metagenome assembly OLRT01 (sample SAMEA3136637, study PRJEB25190) | human gut metagenome | reverse complement strand
TCGTTGGTGAATTTCTATTATCGTAGGCTGTTGAATTTATAGAATGAAATTCAAACAAATGCAGTAAATACTCAATCCATTCTGAAATAGGAATTTTTTTTGAATCAAAGATTGTATTTGTCAAAGCTGTAAAGCGTTTACCACATTCTTTACAAATATATCTTTGTGTTCCATCTTTTTTATGGCCATATTTTGTAAAATCATTAGATTCACAGAATGGACATTGTTTTATGTCTAAAGAATTTATAAATTCAATTTCAAAAATAGATGATGTTGCATGTTTAGCGTCGTACCATTCTTGAACAGTATTTTCTACAAGCAATTGTCCTTCAGATTTTTCAGGATCTTCAGACCAAGTAAATGAACGTAAAGATGGATATTTTCTACGTTCTTTTTTATTCATTTGTGTTTGGCGGTTCGGAGTTTCACGAGATGAATAACCAGAACCGCCAAGTTCCTCTTGATGATTATTCACCTCATGAAGCTCTTCAAGAGCTTGCCTTTCTACAAGCGTTCTAATTATAGCACTGCCTGTAATAATTTGTCACTTACCACCCATTTGCAAAAGAGGAGCTTTTTCCAAAATCTTCAGGTGGCAACAAAGTATCTCCAAGTAATTTACCTAACCCAGAATTAAATGTTTCAACATTCTGACTCTCATTTTCTAAAAAACGTTTTGATATTTTCGTTTTAACCTGTTTTTGAATTTTAAAAACAATATTCACATTATCGTTATCTATACTATAATCGCACCATGAAATGTGGTCTGCATTTTCACTTCTACGTGCATATTCTTCTAATAATAATTTTTTTGTGTTTTTCAATTTATACTCATTCTTAGAATTTAGTTTAAACACTCCGATAATAAATTCATCTCCATCTACCGACGGAATACCGTCCACCCATGGTCCCATCTGCTCATACGAAACAATCATGCCAGGTTTTCTCGTAAAACAGATAATAGGTTTATTTTTTTCATTAGAAGTCAAAGGTAAATTCAAATATATATAAGGAGATAATTTGTTTTCAGGTTGAACCATCCATAAATGTTTTCTATTTACCTTAACATAAGCTACTCGTCCTGCCATTTGCCCATTATTCAAACCTCTTAAGTTAATATCTTCCACATAAGAATCTATGTTATTATCTATAAAATATTCTGCTTTTTTGCCTGTTGTTGCTTGTTTATATAAAGACTGAACAATCCTAAAGACGGGTTCCATATCATCATTCTTTATATATTCGCCATTGATTCTTACTCTTAGAAATTTTCCATATTCATATTTGCTATTGTTTAATCTTGGTGCATACCATTTTTGTATAGCTACTTTCAAATATGATTCTAAATCTTTTAACCAATATCTATTTATATCATCATATTCTATTTGATTGCTTTTTAACAATTGTTGGTCATCAATATAAGGAATGATTACGGTGGTTCCCGTTTCATCTGATACATATGTAGGTATATTAAAAATGTCTAAAATTGCACGAATCTCATTTTCATCTGTAATAGGACATGTAGTATTTTCAGCTATTTTTTCTCCCCACCATGCAATTCCCCTTTTATTTTTGTTTTGATAAGAAGGGATCATGGAATCATCTGAATTTTCATCTTCAATTAACGTTGCTGCTAGTCTTGATTCATACTTCCCATTTTTATTTTTAATTCTTGAATAATATAAAACCAACCCTATTCCAACACGAAAATAAATTGTCTTTCCTAATCCCCAAAAGCCTCCAGCACCTTCACTTTGTTGGGGTTTACTAATTTCATAAACCAATTTAATCAAGTTACCATATTCGTTATTTTTTACATTATCGTACTTTAACTCACCTGTTAACCCAACTGTATGTAAATCTCGTATAGACAGATATCTATATATCAAATTAGGAAATTTATGATTTAAAATTCCAGTAATACCTTTAAGCTGTTTACATAAATTGTACGACTTAAATTCCCCTATATTAAACTGAACTTCAACAAATTTATTTTTACTATTCACATCGAATGCATCTAAACTATTTTGAATTGATTCTCTCACTAATAAATCAATCGTAGGTGTACTGTTATTTTGTATTAATTTTAATAATGAACTCCCTGATTCAGACATCTTTCCAGGTAATGCAATTTCAATATCCATAATTAATCCTCCACATCCACGTCATCCATAAAATTCAGTTTGATTGCAACTTTTTCTGAATACTCCGTACCTTTTTTACCACTCGGTATACCAATACACAATCCTATAATATCAGCTGGTGCATTCAAATCTTTTCTTGTTTTTGAATCTTGTTTTGATTTTGTATCTTTATCAATACAGTAAATAATTAATTGAGGAACCATATTCATAATCTTATCTCTAAACTCAACAACATTTAACTTGTTTGTCTGAACATTCATTATTTTTTTAGTCTGTTCATCATTCAAACCAGTCATATCTATATCTGACAAAACATCTGTACGATCTCTTAATACACCTATGTTAATAATTTTATTTTTTTCATATAAATCATTATCTGTAGAAGTTGCTTTTCTAGTACGTTTCACTTTTTTTAATTCATATTCGTTGATTGTTGTCCAAATCATATCTTCTGATGTGGATTTCAGTTGCCCAAAAATAACATTCCAATTTTGCATTTGTCCTTTTTTTATACAGCTCTCAACCCATTGGCAAAGTCCATCTATATCTTTAAACATACTAGATCTTCTGACTTCAAAACGATATTCCCTCAAATAGTTATTTACCACGTGATAATCAACATTTAGCCATACTTTATTTTTCTTTGCATATGGATTATTAATACTCTGTTCATCTGATTTTCCAAGACTTTCCAAGAAATTTTTAGTAACTTTAATATTATCTTTTAATATTGCAGAATCATCATCAAATAAATATGTCTGTTTGTAACTATTACAATAATTAACATTAACTGTTTCAGCTGCTCTCATTTTATTTTTTGCCGTTATTCGTATAAAAGATGCTTTTGGATGGCTAGAAATACGCGGAGCATATTCCTTGGGAGTTTGACCTTTAATTTTCATTTCTTTAATTTCATCTCTTAATTCTTGATCTAATAAAGATAAAAACTCAAATTGTAACTTTGTATTCTCAGTCATCCATATACGCGGTAACAGCTCATATCCTTTTCTATATCCAAACCATCTGCCCATTTGCATCAATGTATCAGCTTGTTTAACAGTTCTCAAGAAATAAGTTGAAACCAAACCTTCAATTGTCAATCCTCTTGATAGAGTGGCTCCTCCAACAACTATAAATGCAGATGAAAAGCCTAAATTTTCACTTGGATAAGTCAATCGTACATGCATTCCATCCTCATTAATACCATTATTTTTGCAGTTATCAACACATAGATGAACACCTCTACTATAACTTAAATCATTTTCATCATCTAAGCAAATATGAGTAAGACCCACATTTAATATTTCTTTTAATAATGGTTCAATTTGTGAGAAAGAAGGATATTTATTTATTTCATCATCCTTATAACCGTAAGAAGGATACTGATTTCTAAAATCGTCCAAAGAAAATCTTTGGGTTTCATATTCAAATATTTCACGGCATTCATCAATGATTTTATCCGTGTCAGTGTTTTTAAACCACTGTTCTATTGAAATTGCAACTTTTTCATGTTCTTCAGTTTTTTGGCTAGTATGTACCAACATACTAACAGGTTTGTCCATATTCCATAAGCGCATGCAACAAACAGAACATAGAAACCAACAAATTGATTTTTTAAGTTGATTCGGCATAGATAGTTCATTCTTATCTTTTAAATCCTTAAACAATTCCAATTCTTTTTTTGGAATTTCCCTTATTATATCCATGCCGGGATAATCTTTTGTCATGCCCGGATAATCTTTTGTAATATCCATGTCCGGATAATCTTTTGTACCATCATCAAAATTCGTATAACCGAATATTTGTTGTGGGCCAAAATACTCATCAGAAACCCCCAATGCAGCTATAAAGCTTGATGGATAAACGGACATTTTTTCAGGTCCTTCAGCCAAAACATTTGCATAAGGTGTTGCCGTATAGCCGATATAATTCATTGCTTGACACTTTGTTTTAAGTTCTTCATTCTTTTCATCCAAGCCTTCTACCAACTCAGAAATTCTCTTACTAACAGCCTTTCGTTCCCTATTTTCAGCGGCAGTGTTAACGCTTGCCTGGTCAGCTTCATCATCGATAATCAAAATTTTTAGATGTTCATAATTTTTACCATCTTGTTTTAACCATAAAACTAAATCTTTCAATCGTGATGCATATTTTAAACACACTGTCATATATCTCTTGTTACGGCTACTATTACTTTCAAAGCGTAAATCTTGTAATCTGGCGCCTCTATTGCTTTTCTTACTTGGATGTTCTAACAGTTCCCATGATATATTTCCATCATAATCATTAGCCAAATCATCGAACAATCTTTGCTGAGTTTGTAATCTCAAAGATTCTATTGTCCCAGATAAAACAATGAATAAATTCCAACCCCAATCTGCAGCTAAAGCCATTAATGCAGCCATATTCGCAGTTTTACCTGATTGTACATTTCCAACAACCATTCCTTTAATTGGTTCACTTTGTTTTGTATCACTACTTAATTTTCTTAAAATCTCAATATTTGTTTTCTCAATTTGATCTACTACATGCTGTTGAAATCCTTTTTCGTGTAATAATTTATTTTTATAATGTACCCAAGCTGAACCCTCTGAATTTGGTAAACATACATTGTTTTCTTCACCTTCTGATAAGATTACTGTGGAATCATGAGTTTCTTGAAAGCTTAATTTTTTATCTTCTATATCTTTTTTATAATCTACAAGTTCATACCATTCTTCAGTTGAATCGATTTGCCAAAAATCATCTTCCCTTTTGTCCTTTAAAAATTTTTTCAAAGCTTCTTCATCTTTTTTTCTTCCCAAACGAATTTCGCTCCAATCTATATTATGTTCTATTTGTCTATTAATCCAATTTACCGGATCATTATATTTAGCAATGCTAAAATCCTTTGTTTGCATAATCATACCCTCCAACTATTATTTTTATAACCCTAAAAGCCTTATATCTATTATTGTAAACGTATCCATTACTATTTACAAATAAATACAATCTAACATTAATAATGTATAATAAAAGCATGGATACAGTTTCTAAAGAACAAAGACATTTAAACATGTCACACATTAAAGGCAAAAATACAAGTCTAGAACTCAAAGTAAGAAAAAGACTATATCATGATGGATATAGGTATAGAGTTAATGTATCCAATCTACCTGGAAAGCCAGATATAGTCTTATCTAAATACAATACCGTTATCTTCATTAACGGATGCTTTTGGCATAGACACAATTGTAAATTAGCAACCACACCTAAGACTCGTACCGAATATTGGAACAAAAAGTTTGAGCGTAATATACAAAATGATTTAATCAATCATGAAAAACTACGTAATTTAGGTTGGCATGTTATTGTTCTTTGGGAATGTGAAATCAATGAAAGCTTTGACCCCTTAATTGAAAGCGTTGAAAATGAATTAAATCAATACTATCTTAATGATCATATATAAAAGAAAAGGAATCTCATTATGGAATTATTAAACTCGAAATCAATATTAGATTGTACTGAACAAGAAAAAGAACAACACAATCAAGAATGTTCTACAATTATAGAAAATCTTCATAAATATGATGATTATGATTGTGCAGTTATCTATAAATATTTTGATGAAGCAAACAAAGAAAAAGAACCAGTCATTAAACAATGCAATCTATATGATTGTTTAGACATGGTTCAATATGCAGATATTAAAAACGGTGTAGACTTTGCTGTAGTAGAAGGATTTCTAACATTTATATGTTATGGATCTGAATATGAATACAACAATCAAATACATCTAGTTACTACTGGCATTCAAATCAGACCATATAACAATAGCAAAGATTTTATACTCTTAAACTTAAATAGCTAAATCCATTAATATTTTTAAATCTTCTCTTTATTTTCAAACATCTTCATGTTAGACTTAATACGTTGATTAACTCACTAATCAACATCTCCGAGAGTTGGCACCATTTCACATTTATTTAAGCCAACTCTATTTTTTTATATCTAAATCAAAAGAGACTGTATTTTGACACAGCCTCTTTCTTGTTTATTCGCTTAAGAAAATGATTAATGAAATTATGATTGCCAAGCCTCCTAGACCTTTATTGAATGTGAGTGCTTCATTCAGCCATAAGATTCCCACGATCATGGAGGTTACTGGTTCTAATAAACATATGAAGCTAGCTCTTGTACTTCCTAATAATAGCACGCCTTTTTGTAGTAAAACAGTTGCTAAAAAGGATGAGGATAAAGCAAGCACTAATAATAGGCCATAGGCAATCGCATCCATTTTAAATACAACGTCTTGCATAAACAGATTCATTGTAAAGATTTCTATTGTAGTAAATAGTGCTAAATAGAAGGATAGCTTTAAAGCGTTCATTTTCACTAATCCCGTTTTATCCATTTTAACCAAGTAAAAAGCATACGTTAATCCGGATGTGATGGCTAAAAAATATCCAAACAAACTACCATCGCCTTTACTCATGAAACAAATGATACCTACTAACGCAAATGATAGTGATAGTATTTGTTTCTTTTTTATTTTCTCCCCATAAAAGAAACAACATAATACAGCTACAAACAATGGATATAAGAAATGAAGGCTTGTTGCGATTCCTGTATCTACATAATTATAGCTTTCATTTAAAATGATGATTGTTAGTCCAGAGCCAAATATTGAAGTAAGTATTGCAGATAGTAAGTCCCTTTTTTCTAAGTACAAATCAATCTTCTTTATTTTCAAAACAAAGAACAATACTATGGTTACATAGAACACTCTAAAGAAAGCAATTGTCAGTGATGTTGCTCCTCTTGCGATAATGATCTTCGTTAATAATGGCATCAAACCAAATATAATGGCACTTAATGCCGTATAAATATACCCTTTTTTCATAATCAACTACTCCCATTTCCATAACACAAAAAAAAACAACTGCGCTATGCAATTGTTTTTCTTACTAATTCACTCAACAAACCCTTCTAAGATTATTGCATAGTCTTATTAAAATAGTTTGTTAATTGTGTATTTAAACCTTGTTTCAAATCTCTTCCATGATCATTTGCCAACATATAAGCAATAACTTGGTAGAAACATAAGTGTTTCAATTCATAGAAGTATGGTTCATCACATTCGAATTTAAAGTCATTTTCATCAAGTGTGATGTCACCCACCATATAACAACATCCAATTTCATTTTTCAAGAATTTAGAAATGGCTTCTGTCTTATTGTCTTCAAACCCTTTCTTTGAAGCAACAAAGAACAATTCGTTGTTATTAAACTCATTTTGAGGTCCATGAACAAATTCTTCTAACTCATATGTTTTTGTTAAGTAAGGAATCATTTCCATGAACTTAATATCCGCTTCAACACTAATTGGCCATAAACTATATGATCCAGTAAATAAAGCTACATTTCTTTTCATTAAATCAAATTTATGATTCTCATACCAAACTAGAGCTTGTTCTACAATACCATCCAATTGACTATTAACAGCTAGTAAAGTATCCATATCTTGGAAATCGGATAAATAGCATCCTAATAACCAGCATGTAACAATACTTGTTGAAACACCAATCGTTCTATATTTGTATTCTTCGTGTTTACATCCCATATCAATAGGATTCTTGCTAACTTTCGCAATTGGAGATTCTAAATCACCAATGATCGATGCAACCATATATCCTTTTTCCTGTAGATCCATTACATCGTCATAGACTTGTCTTGTAGCTCCCGTTTGAGAAATAAATACATATAGAATTGTATCACTCTTTTTATGCGTCTTTTGCTGACTAAATACATTTGGATAAATAACATCCACTTCTAATTCACATTGATTTTCAATAAAATATTTTGCGACAGAAGCTGAATTGTAAGATGATCCACTCGCAACAAATACAATCTTTTCAATCTTACCCTTACATTGGGATAAGCATTCAAATTGTTTAGGATAATTCGCTACGATTTCCCTATTTAATTGTGGAATTCGTTTGATACAGTCTAAAAATGACATATTCAATACCTACTAAATCAAGCCACAAACAACTAATACGAATGAGATTACGATTGAAAGTAACAATAAAGTAGTTGCTTTCATTTTCTTAACTTGTAATAAGTAGAACATTAACAATGTATATAGTAATGGCAATAACATTGGGAACATTTGATCAATGTAGTCTTGGATAACGAATTCATTTCCAGATACTGTGAATGTTCCAGTAAGTGACAATGCAACCATACTTGCAGTCATTGCACCAATAACCATTAAACCAACAATTGTTGCAGCTTTTGTGATTTTATCCAATACACCACTACTCTGGATATTTCCCATTAAATCTGTACCGAATGCATATCCTGCAAATGTACAACAGTATTTAATGATTAAGTGTGGAATATTATAAACTAACAAGAATACTAATGCTCCTAATGGATTTCCAGCCTGGCATAATGATAAACCAATACCTGCAGCTACGACACGTAAACTACCCCAGAAAATTGAATCTCCAATTCCACTTAATGGACCCATTAAAGCAACTTTTACGGCATTGATTGAACCCTTATCGAAATCAGGGTTAATACTAGCTTCTTTTTCCATTGCAGCAGCAATACCCATAATTAATGTTTCAATATGTGGAGTTGCATTGAATACAGCTAAATGTCTTTCTAATGCATCCCCTTGATCTTCTTTATTATCATAAATTTCTCGGATTGCAGGCCACATTCCCAAAGAGAAACCTAGACCTTGTTGTCTTTCATAGTTATATGAATGTTCCATCACGAAAGAAGCCTTAAACATATTTTTAAGCATCTTCTTTTCTGCTGGTGAAATTTGCTTAATTTTATCTGTGAAATTACTCATCGAAAAGCGCCTCCAATTCTTTATCTTCTACTTCATCACTCATATCGTTAGATTTACCATGTCCAATTTCAAATACTACGATAAACGCAACTACAACACCGAAAGCAGTAACAGCTAATACACTTTGAGATGCGAATGCAACCATAATGAATCCTAAGAAGAAGTATAATGAGTTCTTTGAAGTCATCATAGGTTGTAACAATAAAGCGAATCCAACGGCTGGTAATAATCCACCGGCAACTTCTAAAGACTTCATAACTACTTCAGGAATATTATTTAATACGTTTTCAACAACAGATGATCCGAAGTAAATTGTACAGAAACCTACTAATCCATAAATAGTACATTGTAAAATTAAACCAAACCAGTTCAAAGCATGCATTTTACCAACTTGAACTTCTCTAGCATATTTACATGCCAAGCCCATATACCATGAACGAACGATAAAGCAAACGATTTTAATGGATTGACCAAATACGGCAATAGGGAATCCTAATGTAAAGGCAACTTCTGGTCCTTTTCCTGTAATAATAGCCAACGCAGTACCAATACCAGCACCTAACATTGCATCAGGTGGTACAGCCGCACCAATCTGAATAGCTCCCATAAATACTACTTCTAGAGCAGCACCACATTTAGCACCCATTACTGGATCTCCAAGAGCAATACCCACTAATGTACCAACAACAAGTGGTCTAAATACCATTGGTGTAGTTAAACATTTTTCAACAAACCAAACACCAAACAATACAAGGCCTACTAACAACGCCTGAGTAAACATGTTTTATTCTCCTCCTCTTTTTTTATTATTAAGGTCTTACCTTTTCATAACTAACAGGTTTATCTGATGGAACCTGTCTACATTCAATTTTGTAGCCCAATCCAATTACAGCATCTAAATTTTCAATATCTTCTTTTGTAGCATTTACTGCTTTAATTAATTCAGTCGTATTTTCTCTTCTTGTCATACCACCCAAATTAACCAATGGTTTTTCATCTAATTCTTTACATAATCTCAATAAATCAGATGTATTATCCATAACAACCAATACTTTTAATGGTTGTAACTTAGGATTCTTTAACAATTCAACAGCCTCTTCAACTGGACGAATCGCAATCTTAATTCCTGATGGACAACACATTTTTAAAGCTTTTTTCTTGAACTCATCCTTAGATGCAGCATCTGATGCGATTACTACTGCGTTATATCCCAAGTCAGCCTTCCATGCGTATGCAACCTGTCCATGTAATAATCGATCATCCATTCTAATCATAGAAATCATATTTTTCACGCTCCTTTTCTATAGATCAAAATCATCTTCAAACTTATCTGGATTTAAGTCAACCAACATCAATTGATTCTTTGACTCTTCAATCACTGAATTCAATTCTTCATTCGAAATTCCATTTTCAAGACGAACCGCTAATTCCAACAACAACGGAAAGTTTACGCCTGTGACAATTCGAATGTTTTTATACTTTTCGGTTTTCTTTATAACCTCTTGATTTACACTTCCACCATATAAATCTGATAATACAATCAAATCATTTTCTTTATTTTCCTCTAAATATTTTTCTAGCTTTTTTAGATCTTCAACACCCTCTTGGTTCTCATAAAATGATAAAGCATCAATATTGTTTAAATTTCCCATAATAATCTGTAAGCTACTCAACAAGCCCTTTGCCAAGCTTCCATGAGAACAAACTAGAATTTTATTCATTAACTTCACCTCCAATCCTTTTTTCTTCAGCTATTCATATTAATATTTAAATTGACGATAATATCTTCTGATATTTAAATCGTGTCCAGTTTCTCTTTCGAATAAGTAAGCCAAACGGCCCCTTGTTAAAGCATTGAATACTAATGGAGATAAGATTTCAGCAAATTCTTCAGAGAATCCAGGTAATACATAATCTTGTAAATCAATAACTGTTAAGTCATCTGCATATTGTACTAAGAAACGTTCTGCACGTTCATCTAATGGACGATAAACATCAACACCCTTAACTAAATATACTGGAACATCTTTTTCAACCAATTCTAATACGCCATGGAAGAAATCAGCACTTGTTGCAGCTCTTGTTCTCATCCATTGCATTTCTTCTAGAATACACATTGTGAACATGTTGATTTCGCCCCATACAATTCCTGAACCAATCCACATTTGATATGGTGCTTTTGAATATTTCTGAGCAATTTCTTCTGCTTTAGGTTCAAATTTTTCTTGAATCGCAACAACTGCAGAATATAAATCTTTACATTGATCTGCATATTTTTCATATTGATCAAATTCACCATGATTATAAATCATTCTTAATGCAATCAAGTTAAACTTGAAATAAGTGTGTGTCATTCCTGGAATAGGTGAAACAATTGGATAATCCGTATATTCAGCTAAAGGACAATCCTCAGTGCCAACCAACGCAATAACTTTAGCCCCTCTTTCTTTACAATATTTACAAGCCTGTACTGTTTCAGGAGTATCCCCTGATTTACTTCCTGTAATGACTACTGTATGATCATCAATCCAATCTGGTTGTTCAACCAACAATTCTGCACCATTTTTTAGAATGCAATCATAAGTAGAATATTTATCAAAAATACATTTAATAGACATTAATTCAAAAATTGTTCCTCCAACGCCAGTTAAAACAACTTTTGAAACACCATTTGCACAAACCTCATCAACAGCCTTTTCAATTGTACCTCTTAAGCCATAAACTTCTTGTCCTTCTTTTAAGAACGCCTCAACATCGTAGTTATACATTTTCGTCTCCTCCTTGGTATGTATACCAATTACGCTCATATAATACCAGATTATATTTATACGTCAACCACTTTCTTCACTTTTTAACCAGATTTTTTTATTTTTCAAATTAAATCCATTTTACAAGCGTTTTCATGAGCCAATTCAAATCATACTGTAACCAATAAACAATCATCTGGTTTTTTAAACGAATATATTGGAATACTTAATTCATTTAAAAATAGACATTTTCCCTATTTTGCAGCACTTTTGGTCTATATTTTTAAAAAATTGTTTTATAAATTGGTTGTTTTTTTTGCATTTTGGTTTACTATTATATTGTATGAATATATAAATAATCATTCTAGAAAGGAAACTCACCTATATATTATGAACATTGACGAAAATATATTATCTGAAGAAATAAAACATTATATTGAAACAAATAATTATGCAAAAGACGATAAACTACCAAGTGAACGCTCATTGGCATCTTTATTCAACGTATCCAGAGCATTGGTCAGAAAATCATTAATATCGCTTGTAGATGTCAATTATCTTTATGTCAAAGATAAAAGTGGATATTACATTAATGGATTCAAAGAAGACATTAATTTACGTGATTTATTTTATCTAAAAAAGGATTCACCATTCACATATAGTGTAATCACGACAAAAAGAACCAAAGATAAAAAAATCGCCAAACGAATGAACATTTCTTACGATTCAACAATCGTTCAGGTCATAATGCTTGTAAACGATAAAGTCAATACAACTTCATTAATGAATGCTTTTCTATATTCTCCTGATTGTGAATCTTTAAAAGATCAGGAAATTTTTGAAATCATAAAAGCAACTTATTCAAATTCAAAAGAAGAAAAAGGGAAAATATATACTCGAGACGCAAATGAATTTGAATTACAATTAATGAATTTTGGCGATGAAATGAATGTATACAGATGGAACGCAACCTATACGAATCAAGAAAACATACTCCATATTGAACATTCTTTTAATTTAGAAAAATATGAGTTTTTAGGTTGGTAACACAGAAGTATGAGCAATAAATTACCTTTATATAAAAAAATCAAACTATCTTTAAAAGATAAAATCGATTCCGGTGAATACCTTGCCGGAGAAACGATTCCTAGTGAAAGAGACTTAGCTAAAGTATTTGGTGCAAATCGTGCCACTATTAAAAAAGCCATTCAATCTTTATGTGATGATGGAATTCTTTACACTATACCCGGCTCTGGGACTTTTGTGAAAAAAAATGACGAGAATTATATGCTTGGAATCTTTGACGACAAAGCCTTTTCAAGTATTTCAGCAAAATTTAAAACATCCGGAAAAAAAGGACACGATAAACTCGTTAGTAATTTTACATTCAAAGGATTCGAGGGCATCGCAAGCAAATTAAATTTAAACAATAACGATGAAATCTATACAATTGTAAGACAACGATTTAACGGAGAAAATCAAATAGCTGCCTTAGAATATTTCTATACAAATAAAGCTTTATTTCCAGACATCGAAAACTATGATTTTTCAAAAATATATCTATATGACTATATGGAAAAAAACAATTTAAAACCAACTAAATTTGAACGAAACCTATCCATCATTCATGCTCCAGCTACTATCGCAAAACTATTAGACATCAAAAAAGATCGTTTAATTTATTGCATTGAATTTATTGGTCGCACTCAAGACGATCAAATTGTGGAGTACACAAAAAGCTTTATGGATACAAGTAAAATTAGATTTGAATACACTTTATCTAAAGACTAGAGAAAAAAACAGAGGTTGTAAATCGGGTAACCAAAATCATTTAGGGTTTTAGCGCAATCATTTGGGGTCTAGTTCGGGG